>MDTG01385036.1_pt1 | contig 18170 bp, 15 predicted proteins | sample 811421 | NCBI WGS metagenome assembly MDTG01 (sample SAMN05326645, study PRJNA326480) | marine metagenome | isolation source: seawater | place: Pacific Ocean: South East | collected 2011 | reverse complement strand
ACTAATGAAGTTGAAATAAAAAATGTTTACAATGAAAGTCAAGCATGGTCAAAGGGTTGGCCTGATAGAGAAAATAAGAATATTTCATTAGAAAATTTTAACAAAAATTTTAATTGGTTAGAAACTTGGGGGAAAAAGCATTTAAAATATATTTTAAAAGTAATAGTTCCATATTTTTTGTTTATATTAATTATTTCTTTTATAGTTATTAATAAAAATATTTTTTCAAAAAAAAATATTAATAAAGATTTAAATTTAAGATTAAATTTATGTATTTTCACAAGTTTAATTGGTTGTATATCTTTCTTTCTAATATTTCCTATTTATAGATATGGCTATTCTTTTATTGTCACTCTCATTTCTTTGTTTTGTATTCAATTAGTAAAAAACAAGATTAGTAATAATATTTTAATTTTTAAAGTGATATTTAGTATTGCTATTTTGATTTTTTTATCGAAACAAATTCAAAAGATAAATAAAAATTTTGAAAATGGGAGATGGCCAAACATTTATACTTTAAATGATAATGGACAAATAAATAAAATTATCAAAAAAAATATTGGTGAAAATTTTTATTACTATAAAGTTATTTCAGGTGATCATCTTTGTATGTATAGCAAATCTCCATGTACGTCTTACGAATTATCGAATAATATTGATCATACGTTAATTTATAATTATTCAATCATCACAAAAAAATAAATTATTTATTTTTTTTTATTATACATTTATTAATTATTAAATAATCAAGATTAGATTTTAAAAAGGTTAAAATAGCATCTTCAGCTGTTTCACAGATTGGTTCATCTATATTTAGAGATGTATTCAAAATGCAGCTAATTCCTGTTTTTTTTTTAAATGATTTTATTAAATTGTAAAAGATTTCATTATCTTCTTGTGAAACAGAATGTGCCCTACTAGTCCCATCAAAGTGAACAACTGCTGGGATTTTATTAACTATGTGATTTTTTACCTTAACTACATAATTCATAAATGAACAATTGAAATTAGCTTCAAAATAATCGTTGAAATCATCTTCACATATAGATGGTGCGAATGGTCTAAAATTTTCTCTTTTTTTCAATTTTAAATTAATTTCTTCAACAATACTTTTGTTTGAAGGATTTGCTAAAATTGATCTACGGCCCAATGCTCTTGGTCCCCATTCACTACTAGACTGAAACCATGCTATAATATTATTTGATTTTAAAAGATCTGAAGCATAATCAACAATTTCATTGTTGTTTGAAAGCTCTTCTACGTCAATTAAATTATCAAATTTTTTATAAATTTTATTCATAGATAAATCATTATAATTAATGGAATATGAAATTTTATCTTTTTTTAATTTATTAAAATTAAAATCATTTAATTTATTAGATAGAAATAATGCTGACCCCAATGCTCCTCCAGCATCTCCTGGATTAGGTCCTATATATATATCCTTTAAAGATGAATTAGATTTTATTTTTCCACACATTTTAGAATTAAAAAAACAACCACCTGAAAAACAAGCTTTATCTAGATTTGTAATTTTTTCTAAATAATTTATTTTATTAAATATAACGCTTTCAAATACGCTTTGCACAGAAGCGGCTATGTCATAGTATTTTTCATTCAACTCTTGATCTTTATATCTAGATTTTATACCAAGTAAATTTTCTACTTCTTTAGTAAATAAATCATTAAATATTGGATAACCTGTTTCATTAAACAAATTAAAACCAACTTTATGATGTTTGAAATAATTTAAGTTTAATTTAAAGTTAAATTTTTTATCAATACTTATAATTTTTCTAATTTCATTTTCATATTTTGGTTTACCAAAACTTGCTAAAGCCATCACCTTATACTCATCTCCATACCTTCTAAAACCTAAAAATTGAGTAAATGCTTGGTATAATATACCTAAGGAATTAGGAAAAAGAATTTTATCAAAAATTCTAATCTTACCAAAATTCATCTTAAAACTTTCTGATGTTGAGAAGTCACCCGATCCATCAATTGTTAAACCAAAACATTTATCAAAACCGGATAAATAATAAGAATAAGATATATGTGAAAGGTGATGAGGAATATCAACAACTTTTTTTAATTTTTTTAATTTTCCAAATTTTAAGGATAATTGAGAAATTACATCTGTTCTTTGAAAATTTCTTTCCTTAATATACTTCAATGTATCTGGTAATTTTGAAAAATTTAATAAGTTAAATTTAATTTTTGGTATTAAATTATAGAAGACTGATTTGTTTGTCGTTATGTAATCAATATCTTCAATTTTAATATTTGCCTCATCTAAGATCTTTTGTATTGCTTCAAAAGGAAACCCAGAGTAATGCTTAATTCTTTTAAATCTTTCTTCTTCTAGTGAATGAATTATTTTACCATTTATGACTAAACATGCTGAGCTGTCTGCATGAAATAAATTTAATCCTAAAATTATCATATTGTTAATTATGATTTTAAATAGTTTCTTAGATTAAAGTCATTTATTTTAAAATAAATTTTAAAAATATAGTAGAAAATAAAAGTAGATTTAAAATGATAAATTAAAATAGAAAAATCCTCCATAATTTTCAATTTGAAACTTTTTAAATTTGTACTTAATCCACCATATTCCATGAAAATAGTCGCAAAATTTAGGTGTTTAATTGACCTAATGTTTTTATTCAACCTAATAATAAAATCTAAATCAGATGATATTTTATAATTTAAATTATACAAACCAACTTTCTTATAAATCCTATTATGAACAAACAATGTTGTATGTGGAATTTTAAAAAGATTAAATTTTGATATATTATTAATTCTGTGCTTCCAAATTCTTATAATTTTTTTATTTTTTACAAATAATAAATTACTATAAAAAATATTTGTAGTGCTTGATATAGAAGTGTTAATTTTTTCTAATACATTAGTATTAACAAATGTATCGCCACTATTTAATATTCCAATAAATTCACCACAACTCTTTTTTATAGCAAAATTTAAGCTATCATAAAAACTAATATCTTTCCGTTTAAAAAATAAAAATTTATTTTTTTTATTATACTCTCTTATTTGAAATAATGTTCCATCAGAAGAATTACCATCTACTACAATATACTCAAAATTTTTGAATGTTTGTTGAGATATACTTTTTAAAGTTTTTAGGATTCCAAATTTATCATTTTTTACTATTGTAATGATTGTAAATTTTTTTTTCATTAACTTTAAATTTCTAATCAATATTAATTTTTATAGATAATAATATTATATCTATATTACTCTAATTTTTGTTTTCGTGTAATTGTAATAATTTCTTTTTAAAATGAGTTGGCTGAAAACTGTTAATTGCAAAGTTTTTAGTAAATGATTTCATATCATCCATTTTGCTATTTTCCATATAATTTATAAATTTTAGTTTTTCAGATAACTCATAAACATTCTTTAGATCTACAATAAAACCATTCTTCCCATCAATTATTATATTCTTGCTTGAACCAGTCATGAAGTTAATAACAGGAAGACCAAATGTCATCATCTCATTTGTTGAAATTGCAGCCCATTCCTGAATTGATGGCACAACTCCAAAATCAGAAATTGAATATAATTCTTCAAGATTTTTTCTGTTTAAATAATCATAAAAATTATAACTGACCCTAAAATTTTTAAACAATTCTTTATGATGTTTCTCAATCTTACCTATAAATAAAAAATGAATATTTATTTCATTATCAGACAATTGATTTTGATAATCCATAATTGAATAATAAAGGTAACTCCAACCTTTTCTTGGTTCGTCAAATTTTTGTATAGGACAAATTATTATTTTTTTTTCTTTAACTATATCTTTACCTATAATCTTATCTTTTTTTTGATTTATAAAATCATCTTTATTATTTTTATGCATCTTTTCAAATTGAATTGGCCAATAATCAAATTCAAAATATTTAAACTTTAATTCTAAACTTTTAAAAAAATTTATTGAATGATTTGATGGTAGCATAAACATGGGGTTTAATTTATTAAAATAATCTCTATAAAATTTAAAATTCTTTACAGAAATATGACGAAAATTTTTTTTTAAAGCATAACAATTATTACAATGATCTTTATAATTATTACATTCATTTACATATCTACATCCTCCTGTAAATAAATGATTATCCATTGCTATAAAAATTATATTTGAATTATATTTTGTTTTTAACTGATAAAGAGTTTTAAGGGATATTAAAAACTCAATCCAAGTCACAATTATTATATCAGGTTTAAAATCACTAATCTTTCTATCAATGTCTTTTAAAGAATAAACTCCAATATTAGGATTAAAAGAGTTAAAATTGAACTTAAATGAATTTGTAATAAAATATCTAACTAAACGATAATAAAACTTTATGATTAAATATTTTACTATAAAAAATAAATTTTTCTCATAAGTCAAAGATATAACTTTTGTTTTATAATCCTTAAAAGAGTCTATTATTCTTTCAGAAGCTATTCCTCCACCTCCAGATCCAATTATTTCTGAGAGAAATAGTATCTTATATTTCATAAATTTTTTTAAATATTTTATATTAATAAGTAATTTTTTATTCTTAAATTAATGATATTTATATTCAACACATTATTTTTTAATGAAATATATACTAATTGGGTTATATAAAATTTAAATTAATTCAAAATTATGAAAATATTTTTTTACATTATTATAAGTTTTATAGGTTTGTTTATTTCTCATTTTATTTCAAAAAAGTTTAACCTTTATGATTTCCCTGATGAAAATAAAGCACATTTATTAAAAACCGCTAATAGTGGAGGTCTAGCTTTAATTTTTATTATTCTAAGCTCTATAACTATGAATGAATTTTCAAAAGATATAATTTTTATTTATATTTTAACTATAACTGTAATTGTAATAGGATTTTTTGATGATTTAAAAAACTTTACAGCTTTAAAAAAGATAATTTTAATAAGTTTTCCTGTAACGCTATTTATTATATATATTAGCAAAATCAATTCCCTTGGATATTTATTTGGTCATAATATAAATCTTGGAGAATTTAGTCCTTTTTTCTCTTTTTTATGCATTTTACTATTTATAAATGCAACTAATTATATGGATGGAATGGATGGCTTATTAAGTATTTTAACAATTTTATCACTTACATATATAATTATTCTTTTACCAAAAGATGAATTAAAAATATTTGTTCCTATTGTAATTTTTTTATTAATTTTTCTTTTTTTTAATTTTGGAATTTTACCTAAACAATTTCTTGGCGATTCAGGAAGTTTGGGAATTGGATTTATAATCGCAAGTTTATGTATATACTATACTCAAACATTAAAATTTCTTGAACCAGCAATCATAATTTGGGCTTTATCTTTTTTTGTTTACGAATTTCTTACAATCAATATTGTGCGAATCAAAAATAAAAAAAGTGTATTAGAGAAAGATTTAAATTTTATATTCAATATTTTAAGTTTAAGAAAAAATAATAAATATTCTTTATTTGTATGCGTAGTTATAAAATTATTTTTTTTAACAAACGGCTATATATTAAATTTTTATAAACTTTATGACATATCAATCATGCTATTTGTTGTGTATTTTTTTATATATTTATTATTAAGATTAAAATTTATTAAATAATTATTAAAGTTTTAAGCTTTTAAGATTAAATTGTTGAAACGGCTCAATTTTAGAGTCATTTAAGTTTATTGAAAAAACACAGTCAAAATAATTAGTAAAATCTATGTATTCGAGTTTATATTTATTTACATTTTCTTTAGCCATCAAATAAAAGCTCAAATGATGTGGTATATCATCAATTGCAAGCAATCTTCGTTTATGTGATGCTTCAAACTCACGGAAACCATAAAAATATAATTTAGAATTTAAAAATTCAAATTTAAATGCACTTAAAATTAAAGAAAAATGTCCTGATAGATACTTTGGAAAATTATTCTTATCATACAATACTAAAACTTTTTTTTGATCACAAAAATTATTTATTTCAGCAAATGTTCTGATTTTTTGCCTGTTATCAAAAAATTCTATATTTTTATCATATGAATAATAAATCTTATCAGGGACTATAAAACCATAACTTTTTAGTGGAGTAATAATGATATTTGCAAGTAAAAAAAATGATAGAAGATAGTAATTTTTTTTTAAGAAAAATGAAAATAAAACAAATGATAATAGAAATATTGATGTATATCTTCCAAAAACTAAATAGCTCAATTGCTGGAAATAAATTTTTTCAATAAATATTATAAATGAAAGAATAAAAAAACAAAAAATAAATAAATAAATAAATTTCTTTTTATCATTAATAAAAAATAAAAAGATAATTGTTAAAACCCAAATTAAAATATTTAACTTATAAATATTAAAAAAATTTTTATAATCAAAAATGATTTCAAAAATTTTGTTAATAGATAGTCCAAATGATGAAAAATAAACATCAGTTAAAATAATTTTAGCGAAATTATTTTTATAATCATTAAAGATCAATAATATATTTTCTAATTTATCAAATAAATAAAATGGAGTTGCGGAAAATGCCAGTTGTTTGAAAAAAAGAAAGTAAACAAGTTGAAAAACAAAAAACAAGAAAATTAAACTTAATTTATATTTCCAAATAAATTTATAATTCAGAACTATCAACAAAAAAAGTGAAATGATTACAAAAATAATTCCAATTCTATGAATATAATAAATAGAGGAAATTAAAATTAAGAATAAAAATAATTTATTTAATAATGATTTATTTATCTCGATATAAAAATTATATTTAAATTTACTACTTATAGAGCTTAATTTTTGAAATAAATATAAATTTCTATTTTTACTTTCAATTATTAAATTTTGATAAACTTGATCTGATAATTTAAGAAAACTTGCAAATAGAATTGCTATTACAGGGTCAGAATAAATTGAAACAAATCCAAAGCTTAAATTATTTATTAGAAGATAGTAAATAGAAAAATATAAAATTATTTCAATTACACTCTTAATATTTGATTTAATTAAATTTCCAGATAAATAAAAAAAACCACATACTAATAAAGTGTTATTTGCAAATATAACCAAGTTCTCTTTAAAGCCTGCAAAAGAAGTAAAGAGTAATTGCCATGATGTAAGAAAAGGTTGATGATAAAAATTAAATTTTAAATGGTTTATTTCATCTAAAAAATGAAATTCTTTAATCTTCGGTCCCCAGAAAGTTAATTCATCTTCATCTAAAAAATATCTATCATAAGTAAGAAGGCAAACAATACTGTATAATAAAATAAAAAAAATATCTAAATTATCAAATCTATATTTTTTTAATATTAAAATTGAAATAGATATAATTAAAAGTGAGATATAAATTATTTTAAAGCAAAAAATATAATTAATATAAAGATTATATTTGTGATTTATATTTATAAGAATTTTGAGTACTGTAAATAGGACTAAGACTAGGAATAGTGTTGTAATAATATACTTTGAATTATTTTCAATTTTGAACTTTTCTTTAAAAAAATTTGATAACGACAAAATTATGAATAATACAGACAGTGATTGAGCAAAATAAAATAGCATTAAATTTTTTGATTATTTTTATTAAAAATTAGATAAAAAACCAGAATTAAAAAAAGTATATAACCACCATTAAAATATCCTGCACCTCTAATAAAAGTTTGTGTAAACAATGAGGGAAAAATTATGAATTTATACTCAAAAGCTATTCTACTAGAAAATAAAAATTTCAATAATATAAAAAATATCACTAAACTAAAAATACCAAATTCAGTTATTATTTTTGAAAAATTATTTGAACCATCAAAAATATTTAATTTTTTTGTAACAGGATTTGTAATATTTATCTTTCCAATGTGTTCATTAAATGCAATATGATAATTGTTAAATCCATATCCTAATGGTTTTTCCAAAAACGCTAGCTTTGAAATATTAAGAGAAACAATGAAAACTTCTGTTGATAAATTTTTAACATTTTCATCTTTACCTTTAATATTTACCTCATTTTTTGTTTGAGTTGCTACTACTTTCCAATTATCAAAATTATAAATATTTTTTAACTTATCTAGCGATTCTACAGTGGATAAAATGGTAAAAATAGAACTAATGATAAAAACTATCAACAAAATTTTTTGATATAAATTAAATTTTTTAAAATAAACAATTAAAAAATAAAGTAAAATAAGAAATAGTGAAATAAATGTTGTTAAACTAAAATTGTGACTAATAAATAAATAAAAAATAATTGAAAAAATAAAAGAATAATCAATTTTTTTTATCTTTAAAATTAAATAAGCAATAATACTGGTTGATAAAAAACCAACATGAGAATTTTCTGTATAAAATTTAAAATCACTTTCTATGTATGAAAAACATCCAACATAACAGTTATTTGTTTCGAAGATTAAGTCTAAATTAAAAGTTAAAAATAAAATTATATAAGTTAAAAAAAAAATTAAAAAAATTTTAAAAATAATGTCTATTTTTTTTAATAAAAAACTGGCGAAAGACCAAATTCCATATACTGAAACAATAAAAAAAATAATAGATTTGATATTGTAAATTCTATCACTTAAATTATTAAGTAAATATTGTCCCTGCAATATTAATAACAATATCAATATAATAAAAATATATAAAAAATTTTTATCAATTTTTTTTACGCTTTTATAATTTATATACAGGGCGAAAAAAAAAGGTATAAAAATAATTAATCTTAAATCAGTATAATTTTTTAAAAAATCGAAAAAAAAAATAAATATTACAAATGAATATAACAAAATTTTTTCGATATAATTATTTTTTAAGTCCATCTCTAATAAAATAAAATTGAATTACATATATTGTTAATAATGAAACTATTATTGATAAAATGAAAAAGGCTGTATTTGAAACTAAGAAGCCAAAATTAATAAGCCTCCATACAATGACGAAAGAAAAAAAGGATGCTAATACATAATTACTTGTCATTTTTATTGTCACTTTTTCAAATATTAAAAAAATAGAAGCAATTAAATACATCATTGAAAAGACAAAAATTTTTGAACCAGAAAAGTTTAAATATCCAATTATTCCGGGTAAAATAATTTGATTTGAATTTTCATATTTGCGTGTTCTGTCCTTATATGTAAAAAAAGTCTTCTCATAAAAACTCATATTATTTTGGGTTTTTTCTTTAAATGTTTTTTGTATTAAATTAAATCCTAATAGATCTTCATTATTTTGTGTCATAATTACACCCTCAATTCCTATAGACCTTGTCAAAAACAACTCAATAAAATTATTCTTTTTGAAAATAGATATATTTAAATTTTCTTCACAATTTAAATTTTCTTTTTTTGAATCTACTTCTAGATTTTTAAACTTTGCTTCTCTTTGAAAATTAGTAGTTAAAATAGAGAAGATAAAAAATAAAAGCAAAATACTAAATGATGAAAATAATTTTAAATTAGAAATTTCAATTTTTTGTGTCTGCTTAACTAACACTACATATCCTAAATATATTGATGATGAATACAAAATCATATTTCTACTCAACATACTCACATTGGTAAAAAAGCCTTCAAAAATTATCAATGCAATAATTAAATAAAAATATTTATAATTATAATTATGAAAATAAAAAATAAAAAAACAAACTGCAGTTCCAAAGCCAATATTGTAAAGAAAGGGATATAAAATTCTATATAAAAGTTCTATTTCTGAAGTGGTAAAAAGTCCTTTCTGATAAATTTCAAAAAAAAAATTACAAATAATTAGAAAAATATAAAAAATAATAAATAAGAAAAATAAAACAAAAAGAAAATTTTTTTTTTTATCATTAAATATTATTTTTTTTTCATTCAAAGAGCTGGAAAAAAAATTAAAACAAAAAACTGAAAGTAAAAACCCAAAACAACCTAATGAAGAGACAATTAAAATATCATTAATATTATCTAAACTCGAACCACAAAAAAAACCGCCATCAAAAATATCTTTTGAAATGTAAATATTACTCTCAAAAATACTAAATTTTAACCAAAAACCTAGCCATAACAAAATACCAAAAAATAACTCAAAAAAATATACTTTTTTAAATAAAATCTTAAAAATTGTAAAATTAAAAACTAAACTAAAAATAAAGTAAATGAACTTGTTACCTTCATATTCATAAAAAGTCTTTAAAAATATAAAAACGATAATTAAATAAAATAATTTAATAAAATAGCTATTTATAAATTTTAAATTTGAATTTAAATTTACCATAAAGGGAATATAAATAATAAGACCTTATAAAATAAATCACAAATACTTTATTTTATAAATTTTTAAAATTTAAATCAGTCTTATTTAAAGTATAATAAACCTTAGTGTAATTAAAGTATTAAAATTTATGACAAACAAAAGAAAAAAATTCTATGAAAAAATGATTAATAAAAATATTACCAATAAAAATTCAAAAATTCTTATTGTTGGAGCTACTAATTATGATGCAGACATATTTAAAGATAATAATTTTAAAAATGTTACAATTGCAAATTTAAGTCATGAAAATACATATCAACCATACGAACATTCGTTTCAAGATCTTAGACAATTGAATCTAGCAGATAAAAGTTTTGACTTTGTTGTTGCAAACGCTTGCATTCATCACACATCCAAACCACATAATGCTATTTTAGAAATGTATAGAGTTTCAAAAAATGGAATTTTAGTTATCGAAGGAAATGACAGCAGGTTAATAAAACTAACTAATTTTTTTAACCTATCTCAAGATTATGAAATAACAGCTGTTTTAGATAAAAATAAAACTTATGATAGAGGAGGAGTAGATAACTCAATCATACCAAACTTTGTTTACAGGTGGACTGAGAGAGAAATTAAAAAGCTGTTTTCATCTTATGAGCCTCAATATTCTCATAAAATAAATTTTTTTTATGACATTGATTTTGAAGGTTATAAAAAAGTTAGAAAACTATTTTTAGGAAAACCAATATTATTTATTTTAGAGTTTTTTGCAAAATTTTATTTTTTTCTTTTTTTTAAAGAGAAAAATTTATTTTGTTTTTTTGTAAATAAAAATGAAAGAAAGTTAAAAGACTGGCTTAAAATCGATAAGAAAAATAATATTGAATTAAATAAAGATTTTTTTAAAAAATAAATAAATTTAATTAATAAAAATTGTTATGAATAAAATATATTTTTTAATTTTAGCAAATAATGAAGTGAAAACTATAGAAAAAGAAATATACAAAATACTTAAATTAAATAAAAAATTAAATTTTAAATTAGTTGTTGTTCAAGACGGAAGTACAGATGGAACTTTTGAATTATTAGAGAAAATATCAAAAAAAAATAAAATAATATTATTTAACAAAAAAAAAAGATTAGGTTATTATAATGCTTTTCTTAAAGGCGTTAAGCTGTGCAAAGGTAATACAATTTTTTTTTCTGATACTGGAAATAAATACGAATATTCAAAATTTTTACAATTTTACAAATTTTATAAAAATAATAATTCAGATTTGGTTTCAGGTTATAGAATTAAAAGAAAAGATAAAATTTTAAGACGTATATTAACCTATGTTTACTCATTAATTATTAATGCAATATTTCAGATTAATTATAAGGATTATGATTGTGGTTTTAAAATATTTAATAGGAAAAAATTATTAAAAATTTTAAAATCTAATTCATTCGAAAAAAATTTAATCACTTCTCAAATATTTTTATATTTTGTTATAAATAAATACCGTATCAACCAATATCCAATTATTTACAAAGAAAAAAAAACGAGAAATTCTAGAGGAATTCCAACAAAAAAAATATTTAATGTTGTGCTTACTGCAATTGTAAATCTAATTAAAATCCGGCTAAATTTTAGATTAAACTTTTAATTCTTCAATTGACTTCTTTATAGACTCTAAAGAACTTAAGGAAAATTTAAATCCAAGTTTATTTATTTTTCTTGTTGAGTAATTGTATTTTGGCACATCACCTTTCCATCCTTGCTTTAAATTTTGATATTTAATTTTTTTTTTATATTTAAATTTATTTTTAAGTAAATTTACAATTGTCTTTACTCTAACACCTTTATCATTTTGACCAATATTGTAATAATTTATAAATTTTTGATGCTTTTTATTTATAGTAAAAAAAATACATTTAATTATTTCCGATGCGTGAGAATAAGGCTTACATTGTTCTCCATTACCAAGGACTTGTAAAAAATTTTTTTTTTTATCATTCATTTTGTTTGATAGATCAAAAATGACTCCGTGAGTAAGATTTTTACCTACAACATTTGGAAGTCTAAAAATATAACTCTTAATATTATTTAAATAGGAAAAAGATGAAATTATTGCCTCAGATGCAAGCTTCATTGAGCCATAATTACTACATGAGTATAATGCAGGAATCTTTTCATTAATATTATTTTTTATATCTCCAAATACTGCCGATGAGGATGTAAAAATAAACTTGGTTTTTTTATTTAATTTCGTTTTAATAAAATTTAGTAAATTGTAGGTTGTCATAAATGTATTTCTATAATCAACATTTGGATCCAAAATTCCTTTCTGAATATCTGAGTTTGCTGCCAAATGCCAAACTTCGTCTATAGATTTATTTTGTAATAATTTAAATATATTTCTGTTTTCAATTTTTTTGCTTAGGTCAATGTTATAAAAGTTAAAATTTTTAGAACTTTTGTATTTTTTGATATTTTGTTTTTTACCAAGAGTGAAATTATCTATACCAATAATTAAATTATTTTCTATTATCATTTTTTTTAGAAGTTCTGAGCCTATCATGCCAGCTACACCAGTTATAAGAATTATTTTTTTATTTTTTTTCATAATTAAATTTTTTTGATTTCTCATAGGCTTGTAATATTACTTGGTCTGAATTTAAATATTCCCAACTTCCCCATCTTCCAAGAAATTCAAATCCATGTTCCCCATAGTAATTAAGCAACTTGTCAACATTTTTTCTATGATTTAGATTATATATGACGTAGGCATATTTAAATTTCTTAATACTCTGAAAATTTATATCTTGTTTTCTTTTAATAAAGTTTAATTTTTTTAATCCAGCATATATATTTTTATAAATTTCTTTATTAGTCATTTTGCCTATTTTACTTTTATCTTTAAAAGTAATTTCAATTTGAAAAGTTGTAGAATTTTTTATTGAATAACTTTTTCCTAAAAAATCTAATTTTGAAATTCTATGAAAAATTATTTCTTTGTTCGGGACCATTAAAGCAAAATTATCTCCACCAATATTTCCCTTAATATTTATCATTGCTATTATAATTGAATTATATTGTAATTTTTCAGATGTTTTCTTTAAAGAGACTGATTTTTTATAATACTTGTAAAATTCGTTTAAAGGGATTGTTGAATAAACTTTATCACACACAAAATTACCTTTGCTTGTTTTTAAAGAATATTTTTTGTTTATTCTGTTAATTTTATTTAATTTTACTGAAGTGAATACTTTAACTTTTTTAGTTAATTTTTTAAAAAATGCATCAAATAAACTTTGGATTCCACCTTTTTTTGGATAGTGAAAGTATAATTGGTGTTTATAACCCTCAGTATCTATACCTTTGGCACTTTTAATTATATCATCATCTGGAGGTCGAGGAATTCTATCAACCATCTGAGTATCTAATTTAGAGGTATTCATTTTCCAAATTTTATTATTGTAAGGACCTAAGTATAATTTAAAAATACCCTCTCCAAAATTTTTAAGAAAAAAATCCTTCATGGTCTTTACCGAAATATTAGAAAATTTATTTTTTAAAAATTTATTTAATGCAAAATTAAGATCTCTTTTTGGTAACTTATATAGCTCATTCTCAAATGGATACTTAATCAAAGTATTCTGATCATATATAATTTTATTTGATCTTCTAATTTTATTTTTATTTTTTCCTAAAATTTTTAAAATTACATTTAAGATATTTTTATTTTTTGAAAATATGATGTGTGGACCTACATCATAAAAAATTTTTTTAATCTTAAAAGATCTCAGCAACCCACCAAGATAACTTTCTTTCTCTATAATGATAATTTCATTAATTTCTTTTCTTTTTTGTAAGAATTTTGCAAGAGATATTCCTGCGATGCCACCACCTAATATTACTATTTTCATAATTTAATTAAATTTCAGTAATTGATTAATTCTCGATGTTAATATTGGAAGCCATATTGGAAAACTATGAGTAACATATCTGGCTGTATTTTCAACACCACCAAGAAATCCAAAAAATACTAATGCCAAGGGAATTATAAATTCTATTCTTTGTTTCTTATAATTTTCATTAATTTCTTTATTCCAAAAAATATAAGGGGATAAAGATATTAATAAAGGCAATAAACTTCCTGAAATTGCAGATTTATCATAAAACATTCTAAACATTTGTTTATAATTAAAGTCAAACTCAAAAAATTCAAAATAATATTTACCCATTTCTATTAATCCAAAATAAAATACAAATGCAATCAAAGATGATAAAAAAAATATTAAGTAATTTTTTTTATTTTTTTGAGAAAAAAATCTTAAAAAAAATAATATACCAGTTATAAAAAATATTTTTTCACTTACCATGAATGAACAAATAACAAGAAAGACTGAAACTTTAAAATTATTTAAAAAAAATAAAATCAAAATTAAATATAGAACAACAAATCTATCAATTGCAAAATGATCTAGGTATTTTAAGATTGCGTAACAAAGAAATATACTTAAGTAGCCCTCTTGTTTTGACTTACCTTGTATTATAATTTGGTAATATAAAAAAAGTACCAATATCAGGATTAATAAAATATAATTTCCTAAAGCTACAGCATGAGTTGCACATACATAATCATCAGAAATATCTCCACTAATATTTGTTAATTTAAAACATGGAACTGTTTTGTAGATAATAAAATAAAAAAATACAGGTATTAACCTTACAGCAGCAGGTAAAGTCATTTTATATTCATCATTAAAAGTAGAAAAAAATAATACCTGATTTTGATACAACTCATAAGGAACAAAATTTGTTAACATCATTCTGTATGTGTATAAATACTCCCTAAAAAATAATAAAATCAAAATTATGAAAAATACTAAAGCATTTATGATATGTTTTTTTGAAATCATATAAATTTTATCTTATATTTTTTTTTTAAATAAAGAACTTTAATTAATAAATTATTTACAATATTTGTATATTAAATTTACAATTATAAGCTAATGAAAAAAATAAAAGATACAACAATTTGCGTCTTTGCATTTAATAGAGAACATAGTCTTAAAAATACTTTAAATGACTTAACAAAAAATATTAATTTTGAAAAGTATACTTGTCACGTCTTTGTTGATTTCCCAAAAAATAAAAAAGATTTTAAAATTCAAAAATCAATAGTAAGCATCGTTAAAACTTATAATAAAAAAAATAATATAAAAATTATTTCAAGAAAAAAAAATTATGGTTTAAGCAAAAATATAACAACTGGTATAAATTACATTAAAAAAAAATATCATAAATTTATTATCTTAGAAGATGATCTTAGGCTCTCAAAAAATTATCTTAATTTTATGCAAGCAAATTTAAATAAATTTGAAAATAATAATAATATTTTTACAATCACCGGTTATATGTATCCAAAAAAAATATTTAAATTAAAATTAAAAAAAAATTCTATATTTTTAACAAAAAGACCAAATTCTTGGGCCTGGGGGAGTTGGTCAAATAAATGGGATCAAGTAAAATTTAATGATCAAATTTTTAAAAATATTTATAGAAATAAAAAAAAAATGTTTCAATTATCTCATTATGGATCAGATTTAGAATACATATTAAGAGACACCTTAAGGAAAAAAATCGACTCTTGGGCTATAAAATGGACTATTTATCATATTCTTCACAATAAATTTTGTATATATCCGTTTCAATCACTTGTAAATGAAGAAGGCTACAAATCAAATCCAACAAACAATAAATTTAAAATAAACAAATTTAATCACAAAAAATTGAAATATTTAAATTTTGGTAAAATTTTTCATATACAAAGTGAAAATGAAAAAATTAAGAATAGAATAAAAAAAATATATGATTTTACTTTTTATAAAAGAGTAATTAAAAAGTTTTTATAAATTAATATTATAAATTTTTTACGTACTTGTAATATTCAATAGAAAAAAGTTTTTTATCAATTAAATTTAAAATCGATTTTTTTTTTATCCATTTATTTTTTAAGGCAATTTCCTCTAAACATGCAATTTTAAAGCCTTGTAATTTTTCCACAGAGTAAACGAAATTACTAGCTGATAACAATGTATCTGGATTACCAGTATCTAACCAAGCAACTCCTCTGCCTAACTTAAATGACAAAAGTTTATTATTTTTAAGATATATTTTATTTAAATCTGTAATTTCTAATTCATTTCTATTTGATGGTCTAAGTCTTGCAACATATTTTAAAACTTCATTATCATAAAAATACATACCTGGAATTATAAAATTTGACTTTGGTTTTTTTGGTTTTTCGTCTATTGAAATTATTTTATTGTTTTTATAATTTATAACACCAAACTGACTTGGATTTTTTACTTGTAAAGCTAGAATTCTAGCTCCTTTTTTTGCTTTTTTTGCTTTTAAAATTGTATTAGCTAAACTTTGACCATAAAAAAAATTGTCACCCAAAGTTAAACAAACTGAGTCTCTGCCAATAAACTTTTTACCTATTATTAAAGCTTCAGCAATCCCTTTGGGCTCGTTTTGTATAGCGTAACTTAATTTAACCCCAAATCTTCTTCCATCACCAAGAGTATTCTTAAAACTTTCCAGATCTCTCTTTTTACAAACTATGAGTATATTTTTAATTTTTGCTAAAAATAATAAAGATAATGAATAATAAATTACAGGTTTGTCATAGATTGGTAGTAAGTGCTTAGATACAGAATTAGTTAAAGGTTTAAATCTCTGTCCTTGGCCACCTGCTAATAATATTCCCTTCATAATGATTTTCTAAATTTATTTATATACCAGTTGATTGTTTCATCAACTTTTGTAGAAAAATTTTTTTTATATCTCCATTTTATTTTTTTTCTTATTTTTCTATTTGAAATATTGTACCTAAAATCATGCCCAGGCCTATCAGCAACATAAGAAATAAGTTTATTTGAAAAGTTTTTAGGTTTATTCAAAATTTTATCTATTTTATTACAAATAATATTAACCATATCGATATTTTTGATCAAATTTCTTGTAGTTATATTATAATGATTTCCCTCATCACCTTTAATCATTAACTTAAATACTGCATCAGCACAATCTTCTACAAATAACCAGTCTCTAACCTGATGTCCTTTGCCATAAATAGGGATATGTTTTCTTTTTAAACAACAATTTATTATAACAGGTAAAAACTTTTCTTCATGCTGATAAGGTCCAAAGTTATTTGATGGATGCAAAATTAAAGTTTTTAAACCATATGTCTTATCAAATGATCTTACAATATGGTCTGCTGATGCTTTTGATGCTGAGTAAGGTGAATTTGGAAAGTATCTGGCATTTTCTGAAAATGGTTTAATTTTTTTTGTAGATCCATATACTTCATCTGTTGAAATTTGAATAAATCTTATTTTATTATTTAACTTTAAAATCCTAATACTCTCTAATAAGTTATAAGTTAAAAATATATTATTATTTATAAATAACTTTGAGTCTTTAATTGAATTATCTACATGGGTTTCAGAGGCAAAATTGACAATATAATTTGGCTTAATTTTTTTAATTAAAATTTTTATTTTATTAAAATTTAAAATATCCTCTTTGAAAAATTTATAATTTTTGTATAAGAAAAATTTTTTATTATGATCATAAGAAGCATAACTTTTTTTATCAATATTATAAATTTTAATATTTTTATTTAAGTTTATAACTTTTCTTATAAATGATGATCCTATAAAACCCAAACCACCTGTTACCAAAATTTTCATAAATTATAATTTAATTAGATATTCTATTTTAAAAGTAATTTTATTACATTATTTAATTCACTTCTTTTTCTTGAAAAATGAATAATATTTTTTCCCTTTTTTTTAAATACTAAATCATATTTTTTTTTAGATTTTATAAAATTTATTTTTATTTTTTTATAAATTGATATGATTT
>MDTG01248868.1_pt1 | contig 18171 bp, 23 predicted proteins | sample 811421 | NCBI WGS metagenome assembly MDTG01 (sample SAMN05326645, study PRJNA326480) | marine metagenome | isolation source: seawater | place: Pacific Ocean: South East | collected 2011 | reverse complement strand
TATAAAAAAAAAGAATGAATTTTTCGGTTATCATGGAAACGGTGACTTCGATGTTTTAGATACAAATAAACGATATTCAGAATTAACGATGAAAGATAATGGTTCTTATGTTTTTACTGGACTTCAGATCATAAATGCAGAAATTATTATGAATGAAAAAAAGAAAATATTTTCAATAAAAGATTATTTTACTAAATCTTCTAAACGCAGAAAGTTATTTGGTTTTATTGATAAGAACCCATGGTTTCATATAGGCACAGTAGAAGACTTAAAAAAGTTTGAAAATAAATTCACATGACAAACTACATTGCATATGATTTTGAAACATCGGGAAGGAATGCACGATTTGATCAGATACTTCAAGCAGGAATAATAGTTTATAATAAAAATTTCCAAGTGATTGAAAAATTAAATCTTAAATCTAGAATTAACCCAGACATTGTTCCTTCAATCAATGCTTTGCGAGTTAACAAACTGAAAGTCTCTGACATTCTTTCAGAACCTATAAGTTATTATGAAATGACCTTAAAAATGCAAAGGTTTTTGTCAAAATTTAGTAATTCTTTTTTCGTTGGATTTAATTCGATAAATTTTGACGAAGAATTTTTTAGACAAATGTTATGGGAGCACTTTAATTTTCCTTACATTACTAATACAAATGGTAACTCGAGATTGGATATTCTTAATTTAGTTACAATGATCCATGCCTTCAGAAAAAATTCTATCAAGGTTGAAAAAAATGATGAAGGTAAAATTACTTTTAAATTGGAGAGTTTAGCAAGGGCAAATTCATTTGCCTCTGAAAATGCTCATGAGGCCATAGCTGATGTTGAAACAACAATGAAGTTGTTAGAGGTTTTATTAAAAAAAAACGCTGATATTTTTAGAACTTTTGTCGATAATTCATATCCAAAAAATTTGGAGAAAAAAATTATTGAGGATGATATCTTTACACTTCACAATTACATGTTCAATAGTCATAGAATATATTTAGTAAAACATTTAGTGAAACATCCAACCTATACAAATCAATTACTTGGTTTTGACTTAAAATATGACACATCTGAAATAACCAACTTGGCTATAGAGGATCTGCACGAGGTTTTTAGAACGAAATCTTATTTTAGAAAAATAAAATTAAATAAACAACCATCAATATTAGATAAATCATTTTCAAGAAATCAAATCCCATATTCAGAATTTTCTGATGATGAAATTAAATTAAAGTGTCAACAACTAAATAATATTGATTTTCAGAAAAAAATTATAAAAATTCTTGAAAAAGAATCTGTTGATTATAATCAAAATCAAAGTCAAGAGTTACAGAGAGAAGAACAAACAATATATTCACATAAAATTAATTATAATGATTCAATAATTATGAATAGATTTCATAATGAAGAATGGGATAAAAAATGGAGTTTTGCAGAAAAATTCAAAGATCAAAGACTTCGTTTTTTTGCTGCAAGACACATTTATAGAAATTTTCCAGAAGAATTACCAAAAAAAATATTTATTTTCTTACACCAAAAAATTGCAGAAAGAATATGTTCTCTTGGTAAAGAGAAATTCACAACAATTCCTGCAGCAATGGAAGAGGCTGATACTTTATCACTAGAGATTGAGGAAAATAATTTAGGAAAAGATTTAAAAGAACAAATTGATCAATATAATATTTACATAAATTTTTTAAATGATTACTATAGTAACTCTAACCCCCAACCAATAAGATTTGATAGTAGCTTATCAAGTAAATTTTTTGGTAACACACGGAGAAAAAATGTCGAATATTAAAAACTGTAATGAGAATGATTTTGAGAATGATGTTTTAAAAAAAGATATTCCAGTTTTGGTTGATTTTTGGGCTGAATGGTGTGGTCCTTGTAAAATGTTATCACCAATTCTAGAAGAGGTCTCTCAAGAGCTTAATGAAAAACTCAAGATTGTTAAAATAAATCTTGATGAAAATCAAGATCTTGCGATGAAATATTCTGTAAGAAGTATACCTACTTTACTTTTATTTAGAAATGGTGAATTGATTGATTCAAAGATTGGCTTGTCACCAAAAGACGACATTATTTCTTGGATAAATTCAAAGATCTAACTAATTTTAAAGCCATCTTCTTTTAAAATATCACCAGCTAAATATAATGATCCACAAATCAGAATTTTTCCTGATTTATATTTTTTTATAATTGAGAGTGCCTCTCTTATGTCTAGCGAACAAAAAACCTCTTCGTAAATATTTAACTGAGAAATAATCTTTTTTTTAATTTCATAAGGTGGAATATATTGATGATCTTGTATTGGAACTAAAAAAATTGCAGATACATTATTTACAATTTTTTTGAGAAACTTAATTGGATCTTTTCCAATCATCATACCAAAGACTAAAAAAACTTTATCTTTTTTCCAATTTTTTATTTCTTTACTAATCATAGTCGATGCCTCTATGTTGTGTCCTCCATCAAGCCATATTTCAAAACGATCTCCGATAATATCTGAGAGTTTTCCATTGTCTAACTTTTGCATTCTTCCTGCCCAGTTTGCTGATAGAAGACCTTCATTAATAATTTTATCATTTATTTTTTTATTATTTAGGGAAATTGCAGTTGCTACAGCTGTGGAAGCATTCTCTATTTGATGCTCTCCCTTTAGAGATGGAAAATTAAGATCATAATTTGTTCCTGAAAAATCCATTTTGAAGATTTCCGTAACATAGTTTTTATTTATTATTTTCCAATCTATACCTTCTTCATATAATTTTATCCTTTTTTTTTTTTGCTTCTAATCTAATCATTTGTCTAACTGTAGTTTTTTGTTTTGATATAATAGCATGTTTGCACTGATTAAATATTCCAAGCTTTTCAGCGGTTATCTTTTTTATTGATGAACCCAAAAAATTCATGTGATCCATCGAAATAGGAGTTATCACACTGCAAATTTTATTTTTAGCGATGTTGGTTGCATCAAATTTCCCTCCTAAACCAGTTTCTAATAATATAAAATCAGCGTCTATTCTACTGAAAGCCAAGAAAGCTGCAGCTGTTGTGATTTCAAAAAAAGTTATCTCTTCTCCATTATTAAATTTTTCACATTCTTCAAGTAGTTGACTCAATGCAGAGTTTCCTATTAATTTTGAATTTATTCTGATTCTTTCATTGAATCTTATTAAATGAGGGGATGTGTAGGTATGAATTTTTAAATTTGCCTTTTCAAAAATAGATCTGAGAAATGAGGTAACAGAGCCTTTTCCATTCGTACCAGCTATATGAATGACTGGAGCCATATTAAGATGTGGATTATCGAGTTTTTTCAGTAGTCTTCTTATCCTCAGTAAAGACAAATCTATTTTCTTGGGATGTAATAATTGAAGTCTTCTTAAAATTTTTGTTGAATTATCCACATTAAAGATCAAGCTACAAGAAAATCGAGAAGATCTTCAATCTTATTTCTGAGGTTTTTTCTATGAACGACAAGATCAATCATACCTTTTTCAATCAAATATTCAGATTTTTGAAAATTTTGGGGTAATTTTTCTTTTATTGTATCCTCTATAACTCTACTTCCTGCAAAACCAATGGTGGCATTTTTTTCTGCAATTATGATATCACCAAGCATTGCGAATGATGCGGAAACACCGCCAGTTGTTGGGTCAGTAAGAACAGAAATAAAGGGCAAGTTGGATTTGCCAAATGCATTTATTGCTATCACAGTTCTTGGCATTTGCATTAATGAAAGGATTCCTTCTTGCATTCTTGCCCCACCAGAGGAACTACAAATAATGAGCGGTAAGTAATTCTTTTTTGCAAAATCACAAGCTGTAACAATTGCCTCTCCTGCAGCCATTCCCATTGAACCACCCATAAAATTAAAGTCAAATACAGCGCATACAATTTTTTTTCCATTTATAGTTCCTGAAGCTACAATAACTGAATCATTGCTTTGATTTTTTTTCTGTGCAACTTTCAATCTATCAATGTACTTTTTACTGTCTTTAAAACTTAAAGGATCTGGCTTAATTCTTGGAGTATCCATAATCATATAATTTTTTCCAAAAAAAAGCTCTAATCGTTCTTTTGACGTTATTCTAAAATGATAATCGCAATGTTTACACACAAACTGTTCACTAATTAATTCCTTCTTTAGAAGCATTTGAGAACATTTTGGGCATGTTTCCCATAGGTTGTCAGGCACTTCTTTTTTTCCAACAATTGCTTGGAGTTTAGGTCTTACAAAATTTGTTATCCAATTCATATTAATAATTTATCATTAATTCTTAATTTTTGTTAAAAAATCCGATATGTTGCTCAACATTTTCGATTGTGTAACTCTCCCTTGACTGTAATTTTCGATATGCTTTACAATTGCTGATCCAACAACACATCCATCAGCGAATTTATTAATTTCCTGTACTTGCTTTTTGCTTGTTATTCCAAACCCAACACAAATTGGTAACTTAGAGTGCTTTTTTATTTTATTTACTGATTTTTCAACTAAAGTTATAGATGGTTTTTTAGTTCCAGTTATACCCATCACTGAAATATAATATAAAAAACCATTCGTATGTTTTAAAATGCTTTTAAGTCTTTCCTTGTTGGTTGTAGGGGTTATCAATCTGATATTATGTACGTTAAATTTTCTTGTATAACTTTCAATATATCTATTTTCTTCTGGAGGTAAATCAACAACTATCAGACCATCTATACCAACTTTGTTGCACTTCTTAAAAAACTTTTCTAGACCAAATTGAAATATTGGATTGAAATATCCCATTAAAATTATAGGAATTTTTTTCTCTTTAACCCTAAAATATGAGGCAAGTTCAAAGGTGCTATTTAGATTTGAGCCAGAAGAAATAGCTCTTTGACTTGACTTTTGAATGGTTGGTCCGTCTGCCATAGGATCAGAGAATGGAAAACCAATTTCGATTACATCTATTTCATTATGTATAAGAACATCCAAAATTTTTTTTGATAGATTTTGATTTGGATCACCAGAAGTAACAAATGTAATTAGTGCTTTTTTATTATTATTTCTGAGTTCATCAAATTTGATGTCAATTCTGTTTTTCATTTTTGATTATAACTTTACTCCTAAATATTTAGAAATAGAAAAAATATCTTTATCACCTCTTCCACACATATTCATAATTATCACATCATTTTTTTTAAACTTTTTTGAATTTTTAATAAGATAAGCTAAAGCGTGAGAGGGTTCAAGCGCTGGTATTATTCCCTCTAATTTTGAGCAGATCTTAAAAGCCTCAAGAGCTTCTTTATCAGTTGCGTATTCATATTTGACTCTACCCGTTTCTTTTAGCCACGAATGTTCAGGGCCTATTCCAGGATAATCTAATCCAGCTGATATTGAATGAGCATCATCAATTTGTCCGTCTTTGTCCTGAAGTAAATAAGTATAATTTCCATGCAGAAAACCAGGTTTTCCTTTTGATAATGATGCCGCATGCTTGTCAGTCTTTAAACCCTTACCGCCTGCTTCCACACCTATTATCTTGACATTCTCATTATTAAGAAAAGGATAAAATAATCCCAATGCATTTGAACCTCCTCCAATGCAAGCGACTAAAAAATTAGGCAGTTTCTTTTCATATTTGAAAATTTGTTTTTTTGCCTCTTTTCCAATTATCGACTGAAAATCCCTCACCATCATTGGATAGGGATGTGGTCCGGCAACTGTCCCGATAACATAAAAACTATCATCCACGTTTGAAACCCAGTCTCTAAGAGCTTCGTTCATCGCATCCTTCAGTGTTGATGTCCCTGATGTAACAGGAACAATTTCAGCACCCAACAACTTCATTTTAAAAACATTAGGTGCCTGTCTTTCGATATCAAGTGCACCCATATACACTACACATTTGAGATTAAACAAAGCACAAACTGTTGCGGTTGCTAACCCGTGTTGACCAGCACCAGTTTCTGCTACAATCCTTTTTTTCCCCATTTCTTTTGCAAGCAAGATCTGTCCAATGCAGTTATTTATTTTGTGCGCCCCTGTATGGTTTAGTTCGTCTCTTTTAAAGTAAAGTCTAACATTTCCTAGAAATTCTGACATTCTTTTGGCAAAATAAAGAGGACTTGGTCTTCCCACATAATTAGTAAAAAAGTAATCAAGTTGTTTCTTAAACTCTTTTGATTTCTTTGCTTCTTTATATTTTTTTTCAACTTCAAGAAGAAGTGGCATTAACGTTTCTGCTACAAACCTTCCTCCAAATTCACCAAATCTTCCCTGATTGTCAGGGTATTTATAATAATCAATTTTATTCTTTTTCATAATCTTTGACTTTTTTCATGAATTTTTTAATCATTTTTGTACATTTTACTCCTTTTGATTTTTCAATACCGGAGGATATATCAATTATAGGAGCATTTGTAACTTGCAAAGCATTGACCACATTTTCAACATTAATTCCTCCGGCTAATATCCAATTTTTATAAGAATAATATCCCCTTAATAGATTCCAATCAAATGAAATTCCTGATCCCCCTGAAATCTGAGAATCAATTTTGGTATCAAATAAAATCATATCACAATGATCTTCAAAGGTTTTTGCCTTAGCGATATCCTCAGATGTTTTTACAGGTACAGCCTTGATGATTGGTTTTTTTAATTTCTTAACTTTTTTTAAATAATTTATATCTTCCTCTCCATGAAGTTGAATCAAATCAAGTGAAAGTAAATCATTTATGTAATAAAGGAGATTTAAATCTGCATTCACAAATAATCCAACAATCTTTTGATTACTTCTTAGTAGAGGTTTTAACTTTCTTGCCTCTATTGCATTTATAAATCTTGGTGACTTTTGATAAAAAACAAATCCGATATAATCAGCATCTTTTGCGGCAATAATAGATTCTTCATCTTTCAAACCACACAATTTTATTTTAATACTCAAGGGACTCCTCAATGTTTTTAGAAATTTTATTCAGAGTCTCTAACGGATTATTAGATTTAGTAATAGATCTTCCAATGATTAAAATTGATGCACCGGCCTTTACTGCATCGCCAGGTGATAGAATTCTTTTTTGATCGTTTAAATCTTCATCTGGGAGTCTAATTCCCGGTGTGACATAGATAATATCTTTTTTTATATGCTTTTTTAGGTTTTTAAGTTCAAGAGCCGAGGAAATCAAACCATCTATACCAGCATTAATACCTATATGCGCAAGATTTTGAACATAATCTAAAATATCTATGTTAAGACCAAATTGTTTTAAATCTGATTTATCTAAGCTTGTTAGAACTGAAACACCAAGAATCTTTGTATTTCTTTTTACAGATTGCAACTCTTTTATCATACTGTGACCACCAGAAAGGTGAACAGATAAGTATTCTGGTTCCAAATCAATTATATTTTCTGCGGCTCTCTTGACAGTATTCGGGATATCTTTGAGTTTTAAATCTAAAAAAATGGGCAACCCCATTTTTTTTATTTCTTTAACTCCCTCAGGTCCATTTTTTAGAAAGAATTCAAGACCAAGCTTAACTCCTCCAATATTGTTTAAAATTTTTTTTATAAATTCTTGTGATTTTTTTAGATCACTAAAGTCAATCGCACAAAAAATTTTATCTTTAAATTTCATATTTTTATAAAAGTTTTTTTAGGTAAGAAAAAATATAACCTAATATAAATCCAATAAATACAAGTAAAGCAATTAAAATATATAAAGGTAACTCAAAAACAAATGGAAAAGGAAAGAGATTTAAACTAACTCTAGAATCATTACCTATGGAAAAGATTGAAAAAAGAATCAAAAAAAAAAAAAATAAAAAAACTTAAAACTTTTTTAATCTTTTGTGACATTTAACTCTTTCTTAAGTTTTTTGCTGGGAATAAAGTGAACAAAATATTTTTTTTTAATATCAATTTTTTCACCTGAGGCAGGATTTCTTCCTATTCTAGCTTCTCTACAACGAGTTGAGAAAGTCCCAAAATCTCTTATCTCTATTCTTGACCCTCTTGCAAGGTTTGAGGAAAAAAACTGAAGTATTTTTTCAAGGGTTCTTTCAACTTCTCTCCTAGGAAGATAATCAAACTTATTTTCTAGATTTTTAAGTATTTCTGATTTTTTCATATTCCTGGTGTCCAAATAGCTAGAAATCCATTATAAAAGTTTTGATTAAAATAATTAATCCTTTTTTTCAAAAAACTTAAATTCAAGAATTTTCTTAGATCAGGTTGTGAAGAAAGATCTTTAATTTTAATGTCATCTTCAACACCTGCCTCGTTTTTTAACCAATTCAAGGCATCTTTCTCATTTCCAATATCATCGATTAGTTTGAGTTTTTTAGCATCCCTACCGGTTAAAATTCTTCCATCTGAAACAATTTTAATTACTGATTCATTAATATTTCTATCTTCTTTCACAATATTTAGAAATTCATTTTGCATCTTTTGTATTACATTTTCTAGATATTTTAATTTTTCTTCATCTAATTTTTCTGCTGGATTTGGCACAGCTTTAAGTTTACCACTTTTAACAATTACAGGGTTAATACCAATTTTATTTAAAAGCTCGCTAATATCAGCCGTTTGCAAAATAACTCCAACAGACCCTGTTATTGTCCCGGAATTACCATATATTTTATCAGAGCTTAGAGATACAAGATATCCTCCAGAGGTAGCCATTTCTTTCATATACACAACCGTAGGAACCTTTTCTCCAAGAACTTTTATTGAATCATATAATTCTTTACTTCCTACATATGTTCCACCGGGACTATTTATAACAGTTATCAATCCCTTAACATTTTTATTATCCACCAAGTTATTGATTTGTCCTAAAAGCTCTTTTCTGTCTTGGATTATCCCTTCGATAAGAACCTTAGCTATAAAGGGTTCTTCTTTATTGAAATTAAGAATAATTATGATTGATAATGGAACAAGTATAGCTGATAAGAATAGTCTTGTAATAAGGGACTTTCTTTTTTTATAAAACTGATCTAGAAAATCATTTTTTTTCATCTTTTGATTTTGAAGTTTTTTTCTTGCCTTCTTCCAATGCGGCGCCAATTATGTCCCCGATACTTGCCCCAGAGGATGAGGAACCATATTCTTTAAGGGCATCTTTCTCTTCTTGAATTTCAAGATCTTTAATTGAAAGCTCGTAGGAGTTGTCTTTAATAATTTTTTTTATTACCTTTGCGTCTATCTTCTCTCCAACAGCAAACCTAGATGTATTTTGTTCCGTTTTTACTTTGGCCAAATTAGATTTTTTTATAAATCCTTGTAGATTGTTATCAAGATTAACTAGAATTTTGTCTTCATTAATTTTTTGGATTACACAAGTCATTGTTTTATTAATTAGTTTATCTGATTTACTGGAGTCTTTTGTTAGTTGTTTTATCCCCAAAGAGACTCTTTCTTTTTCAACATCAATGTCTAATATTTTTGATTCAATTTCTTGATCAACAGAATATTCTTTAATTTTATCTTCGCCAGAACTATCCCACGAAATGTCTGAAGCATGGATCAAACCGTCCAATTCAGTCGTTAAACCTACAAAAATTCCAAAATCAGTTATATTTTTTATTTTACCTTTAATCAAATCTCCTTCTTTATTTTTAGAAGCAAAATCTTCCCAAGGATTTTCTGTGCATTGTTTTAATCCCAAGCTAATTCTCCTCTTAGCGTTGTCAATTTCTAAAATTATGACTTCAACATCTTCACCAACTTTTAAAATGGTATTTGGGTTAATATTTTTATTTACCCAGCTCATCTCAGAAGTATGTATTAAACCCTCAACACCTTTTGCTAACTCAATAAATGCTCCGTAATCAGCTATGCTAGAGATTTTTGATTTAATTTTATTACCTACTTTGTAGAGGTTTTCAACATTTTTCCAAGGATCTTCGGTAAGCTGTTTTAAACCTAAACTAATCCTGTTATTTTCTTTGTCATACTTTGTGACTACTACTTCAATATTTTCACCAATACTGAACATTTCAGAGGGGTGGTTTACTCTTTCCCATGATAAATCTGTTACGTGAATAAGTCCGTCCATTCCTCCTAGATCAACAAAAACACCATAATCTGTTATATTTTTAACTGTACCTTTAAGTTTATCACCCTCGTTAATATCTGATAGGAGCTTGCTTCTATCAGCCTTTCTGGATTCTTCAAGTAGTATCCTTCTAGATACAACTATATTTCCTCTAATCTTATCCATTTTTAATATTATCATTGGTTGAGGTTTATTAAGTAAGGGTGAAATATCTTTTATTGGTTTTAGATCAACTTGACTTCCTGGAAGAAATGCTACTGCACCATTTATATCAACTGCGAAGCCACCCTTTACTCTTCCGGTAATAACCCCCATAACTTGTTCTTTCATGTTTTGTTGTTTCTCTAAATTAGACCAAGATTCTTCCTTTCTTGCTCTTTCTCTACTTAAAAGTGCTTCACCTTCTTTATTTTCTAATTTTTCGAGGTAAACGTCATATTTATCTCCTACCTTAACTCCATGTTCCTCACCTGGAGAATGAAATTCCTTGATTGGTATTCTTCCTTCAGCTTTTAAGCCAACGTCTACAACAACTGTATCGTTCACTATGGATAGTACTGTACCTTTAATGATTTGACCCTCTTTATATTTAAAATCAACGAGACTCTCTTCTAATAACTGACTAAAATTTTCTACCAATATAATTTCCTCTAAATAATTGCATTACAATTACAAAATTTTAACACTATATGCAATTATTAAATAAAATCAGCGTTTTTTTTTATAAAGGTTAAGGCTAACTCAAAAACCTCGAGTTCGGTAATATCAGAGGTATCTATAAAAAAACAATCATTAGACATTTTGAGTGGAGAAATCTTTCGTTTTGAATCTTGATTGTCTCTTTCAATCATATTTTTAAGGGTTAGATCATATTGAGAATTATTTAAATTTAGTTGCTTAACCCTCCTTGAGGCTCTGATTTCAATATTAGCATCTGTAAAAATTTTTATCTCCGCCATTGGAACTATTACTGTTCCTATATCACGCCCATCAATCACTGAACCTTTACCTCCTGGTGGATTATCTGCAAAATTTCTTTGAAGTGTTACAAGAGAATCTCTCACGTATTTTAATTTTGAAATTTGCGAGGCTATCTGAGAAATTTTTTCCGTTCTGAGTTTTTCTATATCAGAGTTATTTTCAAACCATTCATTTATATTAATATTTACTTTTTCTGTACCTTTATTATTTAAGCTTTCAAAAGCATAAATTCTATAAAGCAAACCTGTGTCAAGATGATTAAAGTCTAATACTTTAGATAAACTTTTTGCCAAGGTGCCTTTACCGGATCCAGCTGTTCCATCAATTGCAATGACCGGTTTTTTATTTTTGAACATAACCTATCTGTGCACCGATTTTTTCAAATGTTTCTTTAAAGTTTGGGAATGATGTTTTAATCATTTTCATTTCATCTATAATTATTGATTTATCTGAAAATAGCCCAAAAATTAACATTGACATAGCAACCCTATGATCACTCTCAGTTGTAACAAAATTTCCGCCAACTTGAGATTTGTTACCTTCAATAAGTATGGAATCTTTTCCTAATTTAAGTTTTACTCCTCCATTTAATAAAGCATTTGCCATCGATTTTAATCTGTTGCTTTCCTTAAATTTCAATTCATCTAAACCCTGAAAATTACAAACTCCTTTTGCATAAGCAGCAGCTACAAAGAGAATAGGGTATTCATCTATTAATCGTGGACTCAAATTTTTTTTTACATTTGTGGCGATGAGTTCTGAACTTTCAACCTCGATATCACCCACTACTTCGCCACTAAATTTTCTCTTGTTGCTTATAGAAATTTTTGCTTTCATACTTTTTAAAACATCTAGCAATCCAATTCTATAAAAGTTTAATCCAACATCTTTGATTTTTACTTTGCTTTTTTTGGATAAAAGAACAGCAACGATTACAAATGCTGCTGAACTAAAGTCACCAGGTATTCTTATATCTTTTGGTTTTAAGAAGTTTGGTGAAGTTAAACTAATTGTATTTTTTTTTTTTTTTAAGATCCGCTCCAAGATATCTTAGCATAATTTCAGTATGATCTCTGGATGGTATTTTTTCAATAATCCTTGTTGTCCCTTTTATGTTCAATGCTGCGAGTAATAAACAACTCTTAACTTGGGCTGAACCTATTGATAGAGTGTAATTAATGGGTATGTGTTTTTTTTTTTCATTTCTTATTTTTATTGGTAATAAACCATTATTATCCTTTATGGATACGTTCATTTTTAGAAGTGGTTCTATAATTCTTTTCATTGGTCTTGAAGACAGGGAATTGTCACCAGTTAAAGAAGCATCGATCTCGCTTGTACTTAGTAATCCTGCCATGAGTCTCACACCGGTCCCAGAGTTTCCGAAATTTAAGTCAGAAGATGGTCTGTCAAAATATCCACCCTGTCCGTAGATTTCATAAAAATTTTCGTTTTTTTCAATTTTGACATTTAATTTTTTTAATACTTTCAGAGTATTAAGAACATCATCGGATTCTAATAAATTAAAAACTTTTGTATTTCCAATGCATAAAGACCCTATTATCAATGATCTAATTGATATAGACTTATCAGATGGAATGGTGACTGTTCCATTTAAAGGTTTACTTTTAGATGATTTAAGAGTAAAAGATTTTTTCATTCTTTAATTATGATATATAGTTTATTTATTTTACTAATGAAAGTTGATTATGGAAAATTTTGAAAAAGGTTCAAAAAGAAAATGTACTAAATGCAGTACGCTTTTTTTTGACTTTGGCAAGCATCCAATTATTTGTCCAGCATGTGGTGCTGATGTAAATTCACTTCTAACAAATGTTTCTAGAAGGGGTAGACCACCAAAAAATTCAAAGCCTGACGAAACAGAGCAAAACAAAGAAATAAAAATGGATGAGATTGAAGTAGCAGAAAATGGCCAGGATATTGATTCAGATGAATCTAACGTTGAGGATGAGGTAGAGGACATTGTCGAAATTGATAGAGAAGAAGAATCCTGATTTAAAAAATTTTTTTAATATCTGGAAATAAAGTTTTGATTGATTATTCATTTACAGGGGGCTGTAGCTCAGTTGGGAGAGCGTCTGGATGGCATTCAGAAGGTCGTCGGTTCGATCCCGTCCAGCTCCACCAATGGTAAAAAAAAATGAATCAATTGATTTTGTAAAAAAATTAATGTTATAATCTTATTGTATGAATGCTTAATTAAGGTTCACTAATAATACTCGATTTGAGGATAAAATGAGTAGAATGTCAGTTTTTAATAGTCCTTTTCTCTTAGGCTTTGATCAGTTTGAGAGAACAATAGACAGAATTTCAAAGCTATCAAGCGATGCCTATCCACCATATAATATTGAACAAACATCTCCAAATAGTATAAGAATAACAATAGCAGTGGCTGGATTTAATAGAAATGATTTAGATATTAGTTTAGAGGGCAACCAGTTACAAATTAGAGGTGGAAGAGAGGATAATAACGATTCAGAAAGAATTTTTATTCATAGAGGAATAGCAACAAGACAGTTCCAGAGGAATTTTATATTAGCAGAGGGAATCGAAGTTGAGGAGGCATCAATGGATAATGGTCTTTTGTTCATAGACTTATCTCAGCCAATTAATAACGAAGAATCAAAAAAGATTGAAATTAAAGATAAAAATAATAAAGTTAGAGATAAGATAATTAGTCTTGGGAATGAAAAATGAGCAAACAAGGATCTTCTGACATTAATTTTTTAGAGTATGGGAATGCTTCTTTAGCCTTTGTGAAAAAGGAAATTCACAAAGAAAAAGATATCAGCACTGATATATTCTCAGTTTATTGCGCTGACGGAACCTTACTTGCAGCTTTTGATAGTAAAGAGTCTGCAATAGCAGCGATCTTACAGTCTGGCTTAGAACACATCAATCTTCACTAAATTTCTTAAAAAATTTATGAATATCTTCTGACCTTTTTAGGTCTCTAAGTTTTTTAATAACATTCTTTTTTTTCAAAAAATTTGAAATTGATGACAAAGCCAGTAAATGTTCGGACTGAGAGTTGCTCGGAGCAAGTATTACGAAAATCAGATCTACGTCCTTATTATCAGATGCAGAAAAGTCTATGGCTGACTTTAGCTTAAGAAAAATTACTTTAGTTTTTTCAAATAAATCAGTCTTTGAATGAGGAATTGCAACGCCATTTCCAATACCTGTTGAACCAAGTCTTTCTCTTTCATTAAGTTTATCAATTATCATCTCGCCTTTTTGGAGATCGTCTTGAAAAAAAATATTAGAAATATTTTTGAATAGGTTTTTTTTACTATCAACATCAACATCAACATAAATTGAGTCAGGTCTGATAAGTTCGATGAGTTTCATTTTTTTGGGTCTACCCAGCCAATATTTCCATCTGGTCTTCGGTATAAAATATTAAGACGGTTAGATTGAATATTTTTGAAAAAAATAGCATTCTGATCGTTAAGGTTCATTAACATCATTGCTTCACTCACGGACACTGTTTTTATTATATCCTCTGATTCTGCAATTATTACTGGGTCAGAAAGATTACTACTTGAGGTTTTTTTCTCAGGATCTTGAATAATGTACTGGCTTGCTTCTAAATATTTTAAAGGCTTTTTATTTTTGGTTCTGAGGTCAGTGAGTTTTCTATGATAACGACGAAGTCTTTTTTTAATTTTTTCATTAGCAACATTAAAAGCACCATAAGCATCATTGCTTAGAGCGTTTCCATGAACAAAAATTGAACCATCAATGTGAATGCTTATTTCACACCTAAAGTTATAAGTATCCTTTGAAAACAAAACATTTGCACTTATAAAGCTTTCAAAATATTTTTTTTGCGTTATCAGAATAGCTTCTTTAACATAATTAGTAAGCGAACTTCCAACTTTAGTTTGTTTTCCTGAAACAGATATATTGTTAAATCCTGTCAAAAATCATTTCCCAAATAAAATGTTCTTACATTCTTATTTTTAATAATTTCATCTGGCTTACCTTTAAATAAAACTTTTCCTTCAAATATAATATAGGCTCGATCTACAATTTCCAAAGTGCTTTTGACGTTATGATCAGTAATTAAAACACCAATATTCTTTTTTTTTAGACTTTGAATTAAATTCTTTACATCTTGAATAGCAATTGGATCTATTCCTGCAAGAGGTTCGTCTAAAAGAATAAAATTTGGATTAGAAGCTAGACAACGCGCAATTTCCAGTCTTCTTCTTTCACCTCCAGACAAAGATAATGAGGGCGCATAACGTATATGTTCAATACCAAACTCAGCTAGAAGGTCTTCAAGTTTCTTCTTTTTACTTTCTAAAGAATCTTGTGTTTTTTCTAGGATAGATAATATATTTTCTTCTACATTCATCCCCCTAAAAATTGATGATTCTTGAGGTAAATAACCAAGTCCGAGTTTTGATCTTCTATACATAGGGTATTCAGATATTTCTTTCTTATCAAGATTTATACTTCCGCTTTCAGACTTAATTAATCCCATTATAATATAAAATAAGGAGGTTTTTCCAGCTCCATTTGGACCTAATAAGGCCACCGACTCTCCTCTATTTAAATTGATAGAAACATTGTCGAGTATTCTTTTATTTTCATAGGATTTGGTTATATTTTTAACTTCTAACCCTTTATTATCGACGGCTATAAATGGTATATCAATTTGAGTCATTTTCTTCTATGCCTCCCTTATCAATAAGTGCTTTAACTTTATTTTCGTTTGGCATTTTCCCAGGATATGGAAGTAGTTTACTGATTCCACTTTTTAAATCAACTTCTGCGTATTCACCTAGCAAAAAACTTTCTCCTCGCTGTAGCTTGACATTGCCAAATAATTTACATATTTCAGTTTCATTATTATAAATGGCTTTATCACTAAATGCTACTTCATTATTTGTTTTGATTGAAACATTTTTAAATCCCAACATTTTTTTAACGGTTGTCTTTTTTTCAGAATCTTTTAAGTACCAAACAAGTTTATCAGCTAATACCGTAAACTCGTCCTCTTTATTTGGTGAGTTTTTTTTTGCCTCTGCTTTCCCTGTCGCAATTGCTATGTTTTTTGATCTCCAAAATTCTAACTTTTCTTTTGATTTAAGAACATTAGATTCTGATGTTAAGACTATTCTTTTACCTTGTATTAAAAAATAATCTTTTTGGGTTTTATATTCCGCATAATCCCCTCCAATTATCTTCATCTTATTATCTTCTACAACAACATTTTTTTTGGCTCTTACTTCCTTAATATTCATTCCATCCTTCTCTTTTTCATTGTAAAAAGCTTCAATTCTATCAGACTTAAGTGACAGTGACCCACTGACTGCTTTTGCATTTCCAATTGCAACATATTTATTTTTATTTTTATGCCATTCAATTCCTTCATCTGCAAAAATCTCAATTGGCTTATCACTATTAATATTTGATAGTTGCTGGGAAAATGAAAGACTATGAAAAAATAAAATCAAATTGAATATAAATCTTTTTAGTGTCATTTTATTTATCTTCTAGAATTAATTTGGTTTTTCCCATAAAAAATATTTTTTCGCCTTTATTAAAAATTTTAAAACCTTCAGAAACGATGTATGAGTTATTTTTTTTTCCTTCAACTTTCTTATTTCCAAATAAAATTTCTTCTTTAAAGTCAAAATCCATTTCAGAAGTATTAAATTCCATATCATTTTCATCATTTAAAATAACATTTCCTTTCACTTTGAGTATTTGTACTTCTTTATTAAATATACCAATGTCTCCACTAAGAAAAAACTTCTCCTCTCCAGAATTCATCTCACCTGTTGGATACTCTAAATTAAAAATATCTGGAGATTTTTTGAATCTTGTTGCTTTTCTAGCCATAACTTTAAATGGTTGTTTTTTTTTATCCACTCCTAAAAATTTTGGGCCATGAAGAACTTGAGTCACTGAGCTGAAATCTCTGTCCTCAATTAGGGCTTGATTTGAAGTAATTTCTGTTTTTAATGATGAATTATTATAAATAACGAGAACTATAAAAATAAAAGAGATAATTACAAAAATATATTTCAAGCTCTTGATAAATATAGAGTAACTCATTGTATGAAAACTACTTTCTAAGAATATCGTGCATATGAATTATTCCAATAGGTTTATTTTTATCTGTGATAAAATAATTTGTTATAGACTTCTCATTCATTAATTTGAGTGCCTCTGAAACAAGTGTGGATGGAAATAGAGTTTTAGGTTTTTTTGTCATTATATCAACAACTTTTTTATCTAGTAAATTTGTACTCATATGTCTTCTTAAATCTCCATCAGTTATTATACCAGTAAGATGTCCTTTTTTTGATACAATCCCAACACAACCTTGACCCTTTGAAGTCATTTCTAATATAGCATGACTTACTTTATTTGATTCGTAAATTAATGGTAAAGCCTCTTTCTTTTTCATTACGTCCTTCACTTGTAGTAGTATCTGACCTAATTTACCCCCAGGATGAAGTGCTTTAAAGTCTTTTTCTGTAAATCCTCGTTTTTTTAGAAGTGTTACTGCTATTGCATCACCAAGAGCTAAAGCAGAGGTTGTCGAACTAGTTGGGGCGAGTTCTAATGGACAAGCTTCAATATTTTTTGGAATTAAAAGATTCAAACTTGATTCCTTAGCTAGGGTGCTATTACGGTTACTTGTAATTGAGATAATTGGAATTTTCAATTTCTTGCAATAAAGAATAAGATTAATAAGTTCCAGAGTCTCTCCAGAATTTGAAATTAAAATTATACAGTCTTTTTTTTCTAGCATACCTAAGTCACCATGGTTTGCTTCAGATGGATGGATAAAAAATGAAGGAGAGCCAACAGATGAGAGTGTTGAAGCTATTTTTGAAGCAATATGACCGCTTTTACCAATTCCAGATACAAAAATTTTTCCTTTACTTTTGTAAAGAAGATTTACAACTTTTTTAAATTCTAAAGATATATTTTTTTTAAGTAATTTTAAAGATTCTATCTCAATATCAATAACTTTTTTTCCAGTTTTCACTTCCATAATTTAAACTCAATGAGAAAATATATCCAAGTCATACCAATCAAGAAAGTCGAGTTGAATTCGGGTTGGAAGAAATTCGAATGCTGATTTAGCTAGATCTTCTCTTTGTTCTCTTTCAAG
>MDTG01383272.1_pt1 | contig 18174 bp, 18 predicted proteins | sample 811421 | NCBI WGS metagenome assembly MDTG01 (sample SAMN05326645, study PRJNA326480) | marine metagenome | isolation source: seawater | place: Pacific Ocean: South East | collected 2011 | reverse complement strand
GAGCTAGAAATACAAAGACTCAAAAAAATGTTACAAGCAACTGTAAATAATAATAGTCAACCAGGTGATAGTATAGATGATACAAAGATTAATGTTGATGAATCATATTGTATGGTTAACGTAAAAGGAAATGACCTTGAGGATAATACGAATCTTAAAAAAGGTATAATAAATGATGATTATCTAAGTGATTCTTACAAATTAAGCACCGATGAGAGTAAATACCTAGAAGATAACAAATTAGAAGATATAGGGGGAAAAATGCACAACCTATATTTAGAACTCAATTCTAAAGAAGATGATATCAATCATATGAACTATAAATATCATGTGCTTTTAGCTGCTTATGAACAAGAAAAAAATAAAAACAACCCATTAAGTATGTTGAAGAGATTATTTGGTTCCTAAAAAGATGTTGTATAATATAGATTATTAATAGTACATTTTTTATGCTTTTGTTTGTACATCATTGATAGATTATCAAAGATCATCATTGTTACATTTACATCGCTCATTGCTCTATGAGCATTTTGATTGCTTATACCAAATAGATTACAAAGACTTGCTAATGAGTGTGAATACTGATCTGTTAGAATATATTGCGACATTCTCATAGTATCTAGGCTAAGTACATTTGGAAACTTTATATTATGTTTAGCACATTGGGCTTTAAGAAATGGCATATCAAAAGAATTACTATTGTGACCAACCATAAAAACCTTTTTATTTGGTTCTTTTTCATCTCTAATAAAGTTTACAAAACTATTCAGAGTCTGTGTAATATTTGGTTTGTTTAGTAACATATCATCAGTGATTTTGGTTATTTCTACGATTCTCTTGGGCAAGGGACTATCAAAAGAGATTAATTGTTCAAATTTATTACCCTTATTATCTACAGCTGCTATTTCAATAATACTGTTTTGGAAAATGTTGAATCCGGTTGTTTCAAGATCATAGAATATAATTCTATAATTAGGGTTAGCGGAGCTCCTCAGAAACATGGTTTATAAAATAAAATATAATTAATTGTTAATCAAATTTATGATAAAATTTTTAGAAAATATAAAAAGAAAAGTTTGTAAATTTTGGGTATATAATGTATAGATGAAAAAGAAAACGTGTGTTGCGTGTAATAAAACTAAATATGGGTTAGACTATGCTGTGTCTGAAGATACACCAGACTGGGTTAAAAACACAGGAAAAATAGACACAATCATTCCGTTACTCTATATGCCAAACATGAAAAATGTATTCAAGGTTGATATAAGTGTGCCTGAGCTTAAGAATACTATAATCTATTATTGGGCAAGTGAAAGCGAAAGGATGAAAAAGTCTTCTAAAACTGAAAAGGATTGTCAACCACAATGTCACCCCGAATACGCATATGGTAATTACTGTAATAGCGGAATCACTAAACTAGACAATACAGGATCAGCAGAGATATATATAGAAAAACCCATAGCATACTATGTAGAAGATGAAAGTTATTACCCTCATCTACACTTTACAACCTATAATGACAAAAGTAAAACCTGGAATCACGAAGTATTTACAGTAGCTGTTAAATAGATATTAGAATTCTGAATATTTATTTTATAGATTTTAAAATAAATATCATAGTTATAATAATGAGTTATTCATATTTAATGAAATTCATCATTATAGGAGATAGTGGAGTAGGTAAAAGCTGTATGATACACCAATATATAAATAGGGTCTTTTTGGGATCTCATGATGTTACTATAGGGGTAGACTTTGCTTCAAAAATCATAAGAGCCAAGGATTTAGATGGTAATTTAGAAAAGATCAAAATCCAGATTTGGGATACAGCAGGTCAAGAGACATTTAGATCTATTACGCAATCCTATTATAATGGTGCTGCCGGTGTAATTATTGTATATGATATGACAAATAGAGAATCATTTGATAATATATTAGGTTGGCATGATGATGTATTATCTAAATGTGGTAAAGACACATGTATTATGTTTGTTGGAAATAAATCTGATATGTCCTTTAAGAGAAAAGTAGCTCAAAACGAAGCTGAGGAACTTGCTAAAAATCTAAACAAAAAAATTCAATGTCTTGAAACATCCTCTAAAAGTGGAGACAGTATAGATAAAGTGTTTGACGATTTAACAATCCAGATATTTAATAAAATAAAAGGAAATGAAAAACTACCTGATGGAGTGAAATATATTAACGCTTATCTTAAACCTACGAAGAATAATGATAAAGAGAAAAATAAAAAAGAAAATAGAGACTGTTGTACTGTTTCCTAAATTCTAACCAGCTGGTTAAAATAATTTCTATACATATCCGGTATATTAGCAAAATTGATAAGAAGGTAGTTTAAGGCAAGTCTATCAAAGTTGTCTCTATCAGATATAAGCTGAAGTAACATATCACTACTATTTAATATTTTTTGAGCAGTGACTTTACCTACTTTTTTATTGGGAAAAGCAGGAGGGATATTATCGCTAGGATCGCCTAGAATACACTTAATCATTATATCTTTGTTTTGGCAACCCAAAGACTTATCATTATATGGTTTCATTTTAGCATCCATAAGAGTAACCCCTGGTCTAATAATTTGTAGTAAATCATGATCACTAGATATAACAGTGATTTTGTTTTCACTATCACTATCCATGATCTTTGTAGTCAAAAGACTAATAATATCATCTGCTTCAAGATTAGGGATTTTAAGTATACTTAGTTTGTCTCCAAGTTTGGTTTGGATTTCAGGAATAATCTCGCTATATGTATTTTTAAATATATTTCCTACTCCTACCGGATCATTAACTCTAGTGCCTTTGTATTCACTATAAAATGACATTCTCCATATATCACTGCGAGGACAATCTCTAGCAAGTATTGTTTTATCTATTTTAAGTTTCTTTATTATTTTTAATAAGGATTCTAAATAAAGTTTTTTATATTTTGCCCAAAATTGTGTATTTTCACTCCAATTATAGTTAGTCTCAAACTTTTCGTCAGGATTGGCATGCCTATACCAATTGCGTGTAGCAAATTGTCTATAGAATGTATAATATGATAGATCTACTATTAAATAGTTCATTTTTATTAGTAAATAAAATAAATAATTTTATCAAATTTATCCTAAATATAAAAACAATACTTTAGAGTGTATTAAGTCGATGCCACCTGATGAATTTGGTGTAGATACAGCAAGTGTCCACAGTGTGGACAGTGTCAATAGTCAGTCAATGTACCAGACTGATCCAAGAATAACTTTGGATATTACAGAGGAAAATCTTAGCCAAATAAATGATGAATATGATGCTCAAATACATGATGATATTTCCAATAATAGTGAACTAAACCAATATCAGTTTAACTATAATGAATTACAAAAGAGTAGAACATTTGTAGAAGAACTTATTCCAAGATTATTTGCTTTAATGACTTATATTAAATATAAATCGGGTGTATTACGTTTATGTAACAAGATAAGCAATATTTTGATAATTCTTTTTTCATCTATTATTACATTTATAGAGGCTCTGAGAGCAAATACTAACCCAACAGAAGAAGTCAATATTATATTTACATTAATAACATTAGTTTTAGGTTTTATAATAGCACTTACTGCTTCAATAGTAAAATTCTTTAATTTTCAAGGTAAAATAGAAAGATTAGGATACTTGACAAATATGTTAGAGGTGCCTTATTTAGACTCTTCAAAGTTACTACAAAAAATAGGTGTTACGTCCATAAATGATATGAATGATGATTTTGTTAAAAATACTAAATCAGAAATTCTTAAAATAATAGAAAATTATTCTAAACCATACATAGATGTTAATAATATTCTACATCCTAATAAAATATCAGAATACATGCAAAGATATAACACGCAAAAGAAACAAATGGATGATATTGAACTTCATCAATTAAATATTAATAATGCGAGGGATATTGAAAGATACGTTATTTCATTAAAAGATGAAATTACAAAAAACTATAAAAATAATAATTTTGAGGAAGCTCATATTTTTGTTAGAAAACTTGAAAATTTTGCGGATGCTCTTGAAAGACTTAACTTAAACTTCTCTAAATATCGTGGAGAAATGAATAAACTATACACAAGAGATAATATAAATAGCTTTCATAAAGAAATACAAAAAATTGAATGGTATAAATGTAAAAACATCTTTAGTTGCTGTAGAAATACCCACTAATTTTTATAGTAGCCTAGGCGCGTTTTTAAAATCCTAAAAAATTTTTATTATATATATTAAAATAGAATGAACTTTATTCAGAATTCTGTTAATTCAATCATTGGATTGCCAGGTACCCTTGTTGTAGATAGTATAAATAAAAATTCTAGTCTTCGATCAAGTATTTCTTCATCCTCACTTTCTATAGATTCATCAGAACGCAAAAAGTTATACTCTAAAGCCCTTAAAAAACATATTGATGATTATAGCGCATCTATTCAAAACGATTTAGGTTTACACATTTTATTGAAAGTGTTTGGTATTCATGAAAAATACATTTTAATAAAAAAAGACAAGAGTATAGACATAAAGGATACTAAAAAACGCAAAGCAAAAGTAGTGATTCCATTTATTAACCCATCAGAAAAAGACTATGCTAAATTTGGTGATGGAAAAGGTAAAAAAAAAGAAATCGAATTAAATTTAGAACATTACAGTAGATTATCAAGTTATATTGAATCATGGGATGAGGACATGTTAACTTTTTATAAAGACCAGAAAAAGAGTATGGAATTAATTAATCAATAGACATATTTTCCAAAAGAATATTAATTGGAATTAATATTTTTTTTCCAGCAGAAGATCTAAACACCCGATCAAATAAGGTTTTATATAAACCCTCCTTTTCACTGTAAAAATCAAATATTAGAATGTTGTCTATTGAAACAGTATGTTCAATCTGGTGTAATACATTATATAAATTAAATAGTGCCTCATTTATATCCCCATTACTACTAAGATCAACATATGCTCCAAAGTGTTCTCTAAGTGTGTAGTTTTTAGAATTAAAATCAATACACACAGATTTGGTTAAATATGTCTTCAGACAGTCTCTAATATTATCTATGTTGTTATCACTATCTACGTCTATATCAACAAAGTTAAATAATATTGTCTTTTTTGTTGTACTATAATGTGATATATAGGTTCCTGGTGAACTATCCTGCTGAGTAATCATTTTGTTTGTAATACATATATTGAAGTCTAGACTTTTTAAACAATCCTCTAGTTCTTCTTTTGTTATAGTACCTGGACGAAGGATAGTTAAATTATCATTATCTATTTTAACAACTGTACTTTCAATTCCAAACCTACATGGTTCATCAGGTACTAACATTTTAATATTATGATCCTGAAAATAGTTTACAATATGGTCTTTTGATGTTGATGAAACTCTGCCGCTAGGATTAGCACTAGGTGCGGCAATAGGTAACATTGCGAATTCTAATAGTTTTTGAGCAACAGGATGACTAGGTGATCTCATACCAACATAACCAGTATTTGCTGTTACTATATCAGGAATAAAACTATTCGCTTTACCAACTATAGTAAGTGGACCTGGCCAAAACTTTTTGGTGATAGTCTCCGCAATCGCTTCCTCGATACTATTTAACACTAGATACATTTTAGCTTCAGTAAAGTCTCTTATATGTACAATCAAAGGGTTGTCTGTAGGTCTATTCTTAATTTTGTAAATCTGACTAACTGCGTCGGCGTTAAGAGCACACGCGCCTAACCCAAAAACAGTCTCTGTAGGAAATATCACATTTTTACCATTTTTAAGATCATCACTACATGATTTGATATTTTCATTATTACACTCTAGTATTCTATGACCAGAAAGAGACATTTTGTTAAATTTTAACAATTTAAATTAATATAATCAAATTTTAAAAAGTATTATAATAATGGAAAATGATAAAGAATGTAAAGAAATTCTTGAAACAATTCTAAAAGAATTAACAAAAATTAAGAACAATGAAATAGATATTTCAATTGATCTATCCAATCAAAATGAAACTATTAACAACAGTACGTCAAATCTTGAAAATGCCCGATTTCAATCAGAAGTCTCAAGATGGCAACTAGACTATATATCATCTACATTTGGAAGACTTTACAAAAAGATTAATAATTTTCCTATAAGACAAAGTGCTGAAAACATGTTTAAATTATTTTCTATGAAAAGCAAAATTGTTAGTCTTGGTATACTAACTTCAAAAAATAATGACCATGTACAAAACTCAGACAATTTCAAAGACAATGAAAATGAATCTGAAACAATTGATAAAATCCTAAAAACGCTAGATGATATAAATAAAATAACCAATGTAAACAAAAGCGAGATAGAAAAACAAAATTACACTTTAGACTACAATGAAACTCTAATAGAAACAACTCAAAACAAAATATCAAAAAATACCAGAAAAATTAAAAAACTATTAAATTAAAGACATTATAGAATATTTAAACTATAAGCGCAATGTTAGCTACTACAATAAAAAGAATAACCCATGATATAGATCAACTAAAATCTATGGATAATATAGACCTTGAGGTTTCAGACAATCTAAAAGTAATTACATGTTACATAGACGGACCGGCGGATACCATATACGAAAATGGTAGATGGAAGGTAACTCTTGAATTTCCCGATAAATATCCTTATAATTCACCTTCCATCGGATTTTTAGATAAGATATACCACCCGAATATTGATTTTGCTTCAGGCAGTATTTGTTTAAATGCTCTTAATGAAGAATGGAGACCAATATACACAGTAAAGCATATATTATCTGTTTTTCTACCCCAATTATTGACATATCCTAATCCAGATGACCCACTTAATCCAAATGCCGCATCACTATACATTGAGGATATTGAAAACTTTAATAAGACTGTAAAATTAGTTATGGAGAAATATAACACTTTAAAAAAAAGGGGTAATAAATAAAATAATAATTATAATAATGGTATTATATTTATTACGTCACGAGATTAGATTAAAAGAAAGGGTAGATTTTTATACTCCACTAGGTATGACAGGAAAGTATAGATCAAAAACTAAGCTTTTCCGTGATTTAGATAAATTACAAATAGATGAAATATATTGTTCACCCTATAAAAGAACACTAGATACTATTGATACTTTGTCTCGATTAAAAAATATACCAATAAAGATTGACTGGGCACTGGCAGAATTCCTGAATATATATGATCAGGAACAAAATAGAGATAACAAATTTCCTGATATTGGTGAACAAACTAAACTACATGATAATTATAATATAGATAAAAGCTATAAACCTACAACTACCCATGAATATGTTAATTCTTATATTGAATCATATGATAGTTTTAAAAAAAGAGTTGAAAATTTTACGAATCTAGTCAATCTTATGAAAAGCCAAAATATACTTATAGTAACCCATGGTGCTGTTTGTAATTACATGTCAGAGCTTTTAGTTGGATATAGGAGGGATTTTCAGATGGGGGAATGTCTTAAACTAGATTTTAGTCCTATTAGAGCTCACGAATCTATTGACCATACTTCTTCTTGAATATATAGATATAGTTAAATTCATGATTGGCAGGTAAAAGATCAATGATTTTTACAACTGTGAAACCATTATCCTTAGCAAGTTTAAGATAGTATTTAATATTCTTCATATTCATTTTATGTATATGTTGGCGATGTTTACTATCATCATCAAACATGAAATGTTCTATAAATTCTACATTATCATTATCAAATTTCCAATCAGACATATATTTGAATTTGTTAAATTTTAGTTTTGTTTGGGTTACTCTTCCTTCGGAATGCTTCTGAGGATTGAATAAAGGAATCAATCTTGACGAATTTTCTAATACTGGATCGAATTTCTTTTTATCAACAAGATGGAGACAAAAGTATCCATTAGGTTTTAACCAGTAGTTTACATTTTTGAATACTTTTTCAGGATTCTGTGAATAGTATATAGTGAAAAATAGACAATATATATGTGTAAATTCACGATTTTTAAATAGTTTTTTATTATGAAAGTCACCATTTATTAATGGTACTTCAGGATTGGTATCTCTGGCCTTTTCAAGCATTTTGATTGAATTATCTACACCTACACATGTTAGTTTATCTTTTGACAAAATTTTGAGATGATCGCCTATTCCACACCCTAAATCAAGATATTTTTGTTCATTTTTACTAAAATCTTTATTAGTGTATTCTTTAATGTTGTAGATCTCGAATTCATTTTTTAACTCAGAACCAAACAATTTGTTGTATATGTTGGAATAAAATCTATCGTATATCTTGATTAAATTTTCCTTAATTTCATATTGATTATAATTACTAAAATCCTCAACAAAGTCACAATCCTTAGACTTAAAATAATAGCCGAGTATTGCTGTTACTAGAACAAAAATTAATATATACAAGATTACTTTACTGTTCATTTATATATATGATTATAATATTTACAATATTCTATACATATATTTATAACTAGTATTTTTTACATATTCCAAATGATTTTCTATGATATTTACTTGTGCCATATGTTTTAATAGCATCCATGTGTTGTTTTGTGCCATAACACATATTATTACGCCAACCATACTTTTCTAATTCAGGATTTTTATCTAATAAATCTAAAACGTATTCATCATGATATGTCTTTGCTAGTATAGAAGCTGCTGCTATATTTCGGAATTTATTATCACCGCCCTTTATGGTTTGATGTGGAATTATCTCACCAGCAGGCGTATGGAATACCTTAAATGTGTTACCATCAACAAGTATATTTTCTGGTTCTATTTTAAGATTTGTCACTGCTCTATGCATAGCTGCTATAGTAGCATGTAAAATGTTTTTTTCCTCAATCTCGTCTATATCCGCATAATCTACTGAATAGTCAATCGCTACCTCCTCTATGTATTTTCTTAATTCATCTCTTTTTTTTCTGCTTAATTTTTTTGAATCCTTAATTTCTAGGTATTTTTCATCCTTATAGGTATGAGGTAATACAACACATCCTACATACACTCTACCACTCATACATCCTCGACCAGCTTCATCAACACCACATTCTACAATTGTATTATCTGAAGAGTTTTCCATTATAATTAGAATCATAATTAAAATTTAAATAATTACCAAAATTTTAATTATTTAAAATTTAATACCCGTATTATAATATATGTCTCAGCAAAGTGCTAATTTCGCTTCAGGAATCTATAACTCAGTTTCAACAGTAGTATCTTCTGTTAGTAACTATTATTCAGGTGATTCATTTCAGGTATTAGGACAAGATAAAGATATCCTTAAAATTGGTAATGTCCTTAATTCAATATTTATAAATAGAAATGATATTGAAATACCAAAACTTATTGTAGTTGGTAGTCAATCAAGTGGAAAGAGTTCAATATTAAATTCTATACTTGGACTTGATATACTACCTACTGGTTCTGATATGGTAACAAGAGGTCCTTTACAACTAGAATTAATACAATCTCAAAAAGATTCTAAGGCTGTATTTGGAGAATATGTTGAAAGTAATTGGGTAAATCTAAATAGTATTTCTATAACACAACCTGAACCTACAACTGAACAAAAAAGCGAGATTCTGGGAACTATAAAACAATTAACAAAGCAATATGCTGGTGAGGGAATGAATATTACTACAAATCCTATTTATCTTAGAATATATAGTCCAAATATACCTAATCTTAGTTTAGTAGATCTTCCTGGATTAACTATGGTAGCCTGTACTGATAAAGGGCAACCTAAAGACATTAAGGATAGAATTAGAAGTCTTGTAGGATCATATATAAATAATAAACAGTCAATCGTACTCGCTGTTATGCCTGCCAGAACTGATATAGAGGCAGATATTGCCCTTGATCTTATCAAAGAATATGATCCTAGAGGAGAAAGATCTATTGGTGTATTAACAAAGGTTGATCTAATGAATGAAGCGACTGATATCACCCATCTATTAGATAACAATGTTTCTAAAGATCTACAACTTCAATATGGCTATTTTGGTATAAAAAATAGAAATAAGGTTGAATCAGAATCGATGTCTGCTATTGATGGTCTTAAGGCAGAAAATGACTATTTTAATAAACATCTTGTATATGGAAATAAAAAGTACAAAGACAAACTTGGTGTTCCTGCTCTATGTAGAAATCTAAGCAGTATTTTAGTTAAAAATCTTAAAAAATGCTTTCCATTAATATTAGAAAAAATTAACAGGGAACTCGATAAAAACATACTTGAATTAAGCAAACTAGGAACTGCTATACCCGAGGGAAATGATCATAAAGCTGAGTTTTTACATAAAAACATTGCCAAGCTTATTAGAACATTTGTATCTATTATAGATGATAGAGGTAAGATTATCAATACTGGCCGTAATATTAAAAAGCATTTAATAGAATATAGAGAAAATATAGGAAAACTAGATCCATTTTCAATACAAAAGTGTAACGATGTTTATATAAATGATGCTATAAGTAATTGTGAAGGAAACCATATGTCTTTTCCATCTCCTCCCGTAGAGGTACTAGAACAATTAATGAAGGATCCAAATAGAAGACCTATATATCAAACATACACATATGGTGAAAAATGCGCACAAAATATAATGAAAGAGTTATCTGAGCTCATTGAAGTATTACTTAAGGAAAATTCATTAGATAGATTCCCTCAACTAAATAGACTAGTTACAAGTACATGTCTTAATGATGTCTTTATTCCTTGTTTACAAAACACATACAAGATAGTCGAAAACGAGATTGTCAGTCAAGAGCATTATATTTGGACTGATGATAAAGAATTCAACGAACAGCTTGTAAACAGTAGCACTAACAGTACAGATATAATGAGAAACCTTGCTGATAGATATTATAAATCTATAATATATGTATTACAAGATTCTATTCCAAAAAAAATCATGTATCATCTTGTAGTCCAATCCCAATTACTTCTAGGTTCTAAATTATATGACAAAATAGTAGGAGTCTCCGTAGAAAACCTCTTAACCGAAGTTGAGGACATCTCTAAACAAAGACAACTTCTTGAGCATAGTATTAAAGAATTAACGGCTGCCAAGCAACTTATAGAGTCTATAATGTAAATTGAAAATTTGATTTTTTTTTTAAGTTTGAATTTATCTCAAAAAATGAGTTTTGAGAAAGATTCGCTCTTTTCACGTCAAATAGGAACCATTGGTAAAAAATCAATGGAACAATTATTATCACAAAGGGTCCTACTTATAGGTAATAACAATATCGCTATTGAATTTAGTAAATGCGTATCTATGCTAGGTATAGAAACGTTGTTCATAGTCAAGGGTATGGGTAGGAAGGTAAGAAAATCTAAATTAGATCCAATCATAAATGATGTAAAATATTACAATGACATTGAGGATCGAGAATCGATAAACAAAATATCAATCATTACAGACTTATGCTCTAAGCTCAATAAAAGCCTCAATATAAAAGTTGTATCTGAAACTATACTCGATAATCTTAGCAATTTTATAACAACGAATAAGGTTAATCTAGTAGTATATACGGAATTGTTACCAAAAAGAAGCATACAATATATAGAAGAAGAGGTTATTAAATCACAAAGTAAATTTGTATTAGGATTTAATCACGGACTCAATGGTTATGTCTTTAGTAATTTTGGGAATCATATTGTATATGATAGTGATGGTGAGATTGTAAAAACAGCCTATTTGGAACATTTTACTAAAACTAGAAATGTAATAAATATAAAAATAGAGAAACTAGATGGTATGATTACTTCTGGTATAGGATACATATCAAATAAAAATGGGGAAAGTATTGATGTAGAATGTTTAGATAATTCTCTTGATTTTGTTCAGATCAAATACAGCACATCTCTTTGGAATTTTCTAACACAAAATAAGGATAATAATATGAAATTTGTTGAAAAAAAGGGTAGTATACATAAAACCTATGATTTATATGAAACTGTAAAAAGTAATGATTCTACGCAAATAGTCAACTTGATAACATCCTTTGAGGTTAATAGTAAATCTTTATCTGAAAAAAACAAATACCTAGATAATATTGAAAAAGCTGTACATAAACATGATTACATGAAAAACTTGGAATTTTTGGGAGAATTTCCTATACTTGGTTCAATAATTGGTGGTATACTTGCTCATGAGGTTATTAAACTAACCGGAAAATATCTACCCCTTGATCAAGATATATATTTTGATTTTAGAGAACTTAATCCCTCTCTTACAGGAGATATAGACAAAAAGAATATGAGTGTACTTGATAAATCTACAATAGACACTTTATCAAAACTTAACATATTTATGATAGGTTGTGGTGCCTTAGGTTGCGAAATATCAAAAAATCTAGGAACTATAGGTGCCTGTACGAAAAATAACAGCATATTGACAATTACAGACATGGATACAATCGAGCTTTCAAATCTAAACAGACAGTTTTTGTTTAGAGAAGAGAATTTAGGTAATAGCAAGTCTAGCGCCGTTAAAGAACGCCTTAACAGTTACTTTCCTAAAATGAAAGTCAAATCATTGACAAATGAGGTAGGAGTAACAACAGAGAAAATATTTAATACCGCTTTTTGGAGAAATAATGATCTTATAATATCAGCACTTGATAATATTGAGGCACGTCAATATGTAGATTCAAGATGTGTAAAATATGAAAAGCCCTTATTTGAATCAGGAACTCTAGGATGTAAATGTAATACACAGACAATAATTCCACATAAAACTGCTACATACAGCGAGATAAATGATGTTGAAGACAAAAGCATTCCTATGTGTACAGTCCGAAATTTCCCTAATTGTATTGAGCATTGTGTAGAATGGGGGATTGAAACGTTTCGAAGAATAATAGAGGATGGTTTAGGTGATCTAAATAGATTCTATAATCATAAAAAGGCATTCTGGAATAGTATAGATCAGATAGACAATAACCTGATAATGTATGAACGGTGTCAAATAACACTTTTACTCCACATTCTTCTCAAAAACAAAAGTTTTGATGCCTTTCTAAAATTCGCTAATGAAATTTATAACAATTTATACGTATATCCGATTATGGATATTTTAAAATCGTTTCCTGAAAGTCTAAAAGATGAATTTGATAATCCTTTTTGGGGTGGCAAAAAACTCAAACCGACAATCATGAAATTTGTGTCTGGTAACAAAACAATAGAGATGTTTTGTAGAAACTTACTTATTGTACTAAATAAACATATAAAAGGTTTAGAAATCACTTGGAATGAGAGTTCTTGGAAGTCTTATATACCTTTAGATAATCACACATATAAAGAAAAAAAAATAGAGGTAAACATAGAAAAAGATGAAACCAATATTGAATTATCAGTTAATGAAGTAGAAAAAATAATTCTAATCCTAAAAAATACAAGCGATAAAAAGCGATATAAAATTATACCTATTGAATATGACAAAGATGTTGACTATATGCTTCATTTAATGTCTCCTGTTTGTAACCTAAGAGCAGAAATATATAGTATAAACAGTGCTTCGATACTAGATATAAAAATGATTTCGGGAAGAATAGTACCAGCTCTTTCTACTACAACAACCGTTATAGCAGGATTTGTGACATTAGAAATACTTAAAAAACTTAAAGGACTAAAGCCATCTGATAGTAATATTAATCTTGCGACAAACACATACGTTTTGTTTGATAGTGAAAAACCAAAAGTAACATACAATAATATGTTAAGTCCAATATATGGTATGAAAATAAAAACTATTCCAGAATACTTTAACACATGGAGTAGATGGAAAGTTAACATAAGAAAGGATAGTTGTAGTACTTTGAAGGAATTGCTATCAATCATATCTAGTGATTATAAAGTAAAACCATTCAATATAATTGTCAATAATAAGCACATTATCTACAATGGCGTAAATGATAATTTAAATAAACCTTTAATAAAGATATTTGAGGAAGTCGGAAAGCATACTACAGATATTCTCGATTTAGAATTGGTAACATTTGATGAGTGTGGATTACCTGTATTGACACCTCCAGTGTTATTATCATATTAGGATTTTATACACAAATTATAATATTTTTTTATTATAAATGGCTATTATAACAATATTGATTGTGTTAGTAATATTGGTTATACTATATTTATGTTATGTATTGTATGATAACTATCAAAAAAAGGACAAACAAGAAGAGTTTATAAGCAAAATCACAAAAAAGAGTATAGATAAAGAACCTAAGCTTAAATCAATCATAAAAAAGCCTAAAAAAGAGTTAGGAGACCTGTCCATGAAAATAATGATAGATAGTGTAGAAAAAATTATAAAAATCAAACTTTATGATGAGGTTGTACCTTTAACATGTAAGAATTTTAGGGTCTTAGCAAGTAAGGGAGTAAGAAATAAAACCTATAAAAATGTCAATTTCCATAGAGTAATCAAAAACTTTATGATACAAGGTGGAGATATCGTAAATGGCGATGGTACAGGATCGATATCCATATTTGGGGATAATTTTGAGGATGAAAACTTTAAAATAAAGCATGATGAAAAAGGTTTACTATCAATGGCAAATAGTGGTCCAGATACAAATGGTAGTCAATTTTTTATAACAACAGTCCCCACACCACATCTAGACAATAAGCATGTAGTATTTGGGAAGGTTATTGAAGGTATGGAAGTTATCCATGAAATTGAGAATCTTCCAACAGACACAGATGATAGACCTTATCAAAAGGTATTTATTAAAGATATAATAGAAGTATAGGTAATTATATAGATATTTAAATTTATATAATCTTAAAAGTAAATTATTATTATTTATTATTATATGGACATAAAATCAAACAGAGCAGTTATAGCAGGTGGTAGAAGAATAAGACAAAAAAAGAGAGCTCAAAGTCATACAACTGGGAAGAATGAATCATTTTATTTAAAGAGTATGGATGCTTGTAATAAAAAGATCATAGCAATGAATGATAGAGACTATCTTAAATTCAGGGATTATTCAACCAAGGTAATAAATGAAGCTACCGAAGAAATTAAAAGAGACCATTTTAAGAATAGAGATGAATATAGAAAATATAAAGAAAACAAATTGAAATACCTATACACTGTTTTGCTTTGTCCTAAGGATAATGTAAAGATTATATTTAAAAAGGATAATTTTAAATTTATAGATAGTACATTTCATAGAGAGGGTTTAGTAATTATAGATAAACTGATAAAATTGTTAGAAAATTCAATTGTAGAGAAAAAATACGAAAGCAATGATCCTGATCAAAAATACAATAAAGAAGAGTTTAATGAATGCTGTAAGGTATTAGGAATAGAAACGACTAATAAAGTGACCTTTACTGAAATAAAAAATGGTTACAATGTAAAAAAGGAATACGCAGGTGGTAATAGTGAGGAAAAAGAAAAAATCAACAAGGCTTTTATCACTATAAGAAACCAGTATGAAGACTATTTGAATAATAACTAGTAAAACATTATTATAATTGCTTAAAACTTATGTGTATTTAAGAAATTATGTCTCTTACAAATCCAGTATTTAACGATATTATAGCAAAAGAACTGACATTGCTAACCAAAAAGTTTGATTCACTTGAAAAAGAATTTCAATCAAGAATACAACAATTAACTTTAGAATTAGATAGTTATAACAACAAGTTATTAAAACAAGATACTAAGATAGAATTAATACATAGACTTTTTAATACTATCAAAAATGAGAGTAAAGACTACCACGATACAGGAAAAGAGGTAATTGATATTAAAAAAATAAATAGTGAAATTGAGACTAGTCTTAATGAAAAGTATAGTAATTTTATTGATAGAATGACATCCATGATGACAAAGTATAATATTCAAAAGGACAGTATCATATCAATGTTACAGCAAAATCATGCGAATATGAATGAGGCCATAAGTAATATTAAGTCTAGCATAAATCATATAAACAAAAATGTTAGTGATATAAATTATCGATTGAATGGTTTAGAACGTAGATACAAAAATCTAGATGAAAGTATAAATTATATTGAAAAAGACACTGAAATAAAAGAAAAAAGGGAAAACCAAAATCAAGAATATGTTGTAAACAATAGAGATGATAGCCAAAATTGGGTAAAAGTCGTAAAAAAACATAGAAAAGGTCAGGGTTATAACAACTATTATAATAGGTACTAATTTTCCTTTTCCTTTTTGTTTTTAATGTATTCATTTCGGAGTGTATCACAAACTCCACAGTGATCTTCATTTGATCTATCTACCTTTGCGAATGCCTTGTCATCATGATTGATTGTCCATCGTCCTAATCTGGGCTCTATATACCTATTTTTAAATGCTTCCTTAATGTGCCTAAAATTGAAATACTTTGGAACCTGTTTTATTTGCCTCATTTTCCGAGTAAAATAAAAAATAAATTCAATTCAAATTTTTTATTGTACTTTAGTTATCATCCGGGGTGCTACAGCCATAGTTTCCAACTCCTGTACAAACAGTTTCATAGCATAGGGTAGTCTAATTTCTGAAAAGCTAGTTTCGTTATTACAATTTTTACAATAATTGATATTTGCCTGTTTATTGACCGCACTAACTAATCCACACTGAGTACATACATACATTCTGTAGTTATCTGATCTATCTTGTAATGTTTCTTTGAGAAAGTTGGAGGCGCCATGTGACAAGATACAATCACGTTCCATTTCTCCAAATCTCAAACCACCATCTCTAGATCTACCCTCAACTGGTTGACGGGTAAGTATTACATTCGGACCTGTTGATCTTGAATGTATCTTATCATCAACCATGTGTTTGAGACGCTGATAAAATGTGGGGCCCATAAATATATTTACCTTGAGCTGTTCGCCTGTTCTTCCATTATATAATACCTCATCACAGTGTCTCTGGAATCCAAGTTTTTCTAGCAAGTCTCCAAGAGATTTTTCATTAAATTGGGTAAAGGCTGTAGCATCACCATACATACCCATATTAACTGATACCTTACCCATAAGACACTCAATAACCTGAGCAATAGTCATTCTAGATGGCACAGCATGAGGATTCATGATTAGATCCGGATTCATTCCTCTTTTAGTAAAAGGCATATCCTCTTGTCTATAAACCATACCTATAGTACCTTTTTGCCCATGACGAGACGCATGTTTATCTCCAATAGTCGGAGTGCGAGTCCCCCGAATTTTTACTTTTACAAATTTATAACCATCACCATTTCTGGAAATGATAACTTTATCTACAAAACCAGAGTCATTTGATTTAAGGCTGGTACTACAACACCTATACAGTAACTTTTTACTATCTTTTTCGTCCTTTTTAGAGTGTATGGGATGAATTTTTCCGATAATAACATCATTTTCTACTACATGTTCATTTTCTATAGGAAATCCATTCTCGGTGAGTTTGTTATAATTATTACCTTGGATACCAAGAGTATTCTTTAGGTTTGGTCGCGTAAATTTTTCCTGCATACGCACACTTGATGATTGTCTTTTTTTCTCTTCATCTTTATATGTTTTATAACAATCTGATACAAAGAGACCTCGTTCAATAGCGCTTTGATTCATAATAATAGAATCTTCCTGATTATACCCAGAGTAACTAGCAATAGCAACAATCGCATTTATTCCTGAAGGTAGTTCATTTGACGGTAGATATTTGATGATCCTGCTATTAATTATAGGCAATTGCGCATATCTAAGTATGTGTGCGACAGTATCCATTCTGTATCTAAAATTAGTCGAATAGATACCCATTGCCTGTTTACCCATAGCACTTTGATATGTGTTTCTGGGCGATTGATTATGATCCGAGAATGGAATAATTGATGCTAGTACTCCCTGGAGAAATGATGGATGTATTTCACAATGAGTATAATTAGATTTAACATATTTGGTGTCATTTTGTAATAATTTAGTGTCATTCATCGCTACCATACAGTTATCAATTTCCTGAACATCTATAAATTCAATAACCCCAGAGCTTGTACTATTTTGATTGAGTGTATTTTTCTCATTCAATCCACCTACAATTAGGTTGTTCCATCTTACCTCTGATTTGTCAATCTTGTCTAAGACACTTTGATTGAT
>MDTG01264576.1_pt1 | contig 18174 bp, 13 predicted proteins | sample 811421 | NCBI WGS metagenome assembly MDTG01 (sample SAMN05326645, study PRJNA326480) | marine metagenome | isolation source: seawater | place: Pacific Ocean: South East | collected 2011 | reverse complement strand
TTTCATGTGATGCCAGGTGATTTTTAAGAAAAATCTTTAACGTAAGTAATTTAAACATTATAGAAATATTTCAAATAGTTACCTATTCGTTAAAAGTGTCATCAAAATAGTGGGGATTTTAGTGGAGGAGACGGCCGGATTCGAACCGGCGACTGTACGGTTTTGCAAACCGTTCCTTTGGACCACTCAGGCACGTCTCCCAAAGAAGTAGTGATAATGATTCTAAACTCTTGAAATGTCAATAATCCTGCGCGGCAAATTATTCTTAAATTCACCAAAATCAGCAGCAAATTGACCAATTTATGAGTGTATAAACAATAGACACCTTAAAAAACTATCAACGCAGAGGGATTAAAACTGTTTCATCTCATGAAGAGGAAATGGCCGTGTGCTTGCTAAAAAGATCCTGAATTGAAATTTTTGAACTTCAAAGGACCCAAAAATGAAAAAAATCCTACTTACTACGATAGCATCTTCATTAATGACAACACCAACTCTTTTTGCTGATGGAGGAAAAGTCATTAAAAATGATACAGAGGTACAAGTAAAATATAACCCCCACGTAGAAAATATGGGATTTGAAATAGCTTCAAATGTTGAAGTAGATAGTGGCGTTGAAGTCAGAAGAGATGAAAGTAAGATATCTTTTAAGCCAACACATATAACATCAAACACTGGACAAGAATCTCAACACAAAATTGAACTTGACCTTCTTGGGACTGTTGAAAAAAAATCATTTACTACCTCTGAACGTGGCTTCCGACCTTTTGTCCACAGAAAGAATTCATTTTTAACATTTTCTGATGATGGAGTTAAAAACTCAGGCTCTTTTATGCTCCTCGATTATGGAACAGGAATTGGTGCTCAAGTTGATATGGGAAAAAACTCCCACCTCTCAGCTCAGGCCGGAATTGGACTAGGGCTAGAAGTGGGAAAGCGTGATGGTATTTTTGATCCAGCGCTATATGCTGGCGCAGAGTTAAATATAAAGGATATTGTCAGAATCGTTGGAGAGGCTGAAATGAGACAAAGTGCATTTTCGACGGGTCATGAAATAACTAAAAGTGCAGAAGCATCTGTAAACCTTACGAATAGTATAAGAATGGGACTTGAGTTCGAGCAAGGTCAAAATACCCTAGCAGATGGTACAAGATATAAATCGTCCTACGGAGGTATAACTCTTGGAGGAACCTGGGGTGGCACTTCTAGATAAAAAACAAATAAAAATCAGGATTAAAATGCGCTAAAAATTAGCGCATTTTATTTCACAAACATTATATAAGAAAAATAATCCATCTAATTTTAACACGTCTAACAACTGATCTTATGCTAGAATTGGAAGGGCATTACATGGATGTGATAAATGAAAAATATAATTTTTTCGCTTCTTATTTATTTTAAAATTTCTACAAATGCGTATGCTTTTTTTGGTCTTTTTGGAAGTTCATCATCAAAAAAGGTAGATTGCCCCCCAAAAACAGTTCAAACAAAAGAATGTCCAGAAGGCTCATCAAGAATTTTAGATGACACCTACCCAACTCAAGCTGTTGTTATCTCTAACGCTCCCTATAATACATCGAACCTTAGCTATCACACTCCCGCAATATTTGTACTAGAAGCAATAAAAGCTTACCGGGGGCAAAAAACCGAAAAAGTTCCTATGTTCATTATCCCTATCAGAAGTAATTCAAGAGTTGATAGAATTAAAGAACTTGTAGAAGAAGGCCTCCTACAGTCGGGCTACCCAATTGAGGAAGTTGATAAGCTTAAGTCACGAATAGTTCAGGCTAAAGTTCTAGGATACACATGGCAACAAGACTATTTTGAAAGTTTTTATGACCTCTCCTCAGGCGCACCAGAAATAAGAAATTTTAAAAGCTATAAGTCTAAGTTTCACATGAGCAGAAAATCGTCCGAGAAAATCAGTAGCGCCCTTTCTGACTCTTCGTGTAATACCCAAATAGGACCCCCTCTACCAGAGGACCCTAGATCCTCTGGCAACGGAGAAATGGGGGGTAACTTAGAAGGCCTTCCAGGTGGAGGGTGTCTATATGGAGATAATCTCGGAGACGGACTGGCACAAAGTATATGCCAAGATAAAAAAGACCATAGTCAAATTTTCACAAGCTGGCTTGAAGTAGGTCACGTCGATGAAATAATTAAAATTACACCAGGAAATAAAAATTCAAATGTTCCACCTGAATGTAATTTTACAATAAATGCAGCAAGCCCTATGAAAGCATTAGAGCTATTAAAAAAAGATCCTAACAAAACTTTAATTGATCCACCTCCCGCTGGAGTTTCAGAGAGACCATATTACGAAAACAGAAAGCAAAAGCTCTGTGGCGTTTACCCAAATATTATAAGAGCGAAAAAAAAACAAAAATCAATCACTCCGAAAGAAACACCAAGGCATGACTCTAAAGGAGTTTTTAACCTCATACTACCTTCCACTTCTCATGCTGGAATGGTGAGACATATTGGAAAACTTCTAAGAGAATGTACTATTGAAAACATAAAAAAAATGACGAACCAAGATTTTATAGATGCAGTTACAAACACGCCTGATCTTTTTGAGCTAAATGAGGTAATAGAAAAAACAATGGAAGAAAATCTAAAGAAAATTACAGATACAATTTCTCGTAGACTCCCACAATGCACACAATTCATTGACGTGATGAGGGTTCCAGATTTTTATTACTCACCTAGTCCCACTTCTAAAATAATTGAACATAACGGAAAGAAAATCTTGGCGAAAAATGGCGACTCTCTGTCATTTTTCCCAAGTCCTACAAATGGAGTTTTTTTAAATGAGACAATGATTTACAGTGATAATGAAGTTTCTGTTTTTAAAAATTACCTAAAAAACCAAATGGAACAAAGAGGAAACCAAGCGAGGTTTATTAGAACCTATGAGTACGCACATATGGGTGAAGGGAACTTACATTGCTCATCTCACACAATTCCATTTTGTAGGCCAAGGAAGTAAATTATGTATTTTTTGAAAACCTTATCAATATTTTTATTTTCGTTTTCATCCTTTGCCGCTGATTATTTTTGCGAGGGAAAACACTCAGTCTCCAAAAAAGACTATATTATTAAACTTCAAGTTAATGAAAAAGCCATTAGTATTAAATCATTTTTTGAAGGTATAGAGGTTCAAGAATGCAAAGGGAGCGCAAGATTTAATTTAAAAAAACAAAACTCTATAGTGAAATCTCATCATATTTATTGGGATATAAAGTGCAGTGAATATCAAAAAAGTAGTCTAATTTTTCACGAAAAGGGTGATCTTAAAATCTACGAGGATCAAACTAAACCGGATTCAGCTTTTTTTCTAAAAAACGAACAACCTATTAATTGCAAGACTATGGTTAATAAATCAAAATTCATTACCGAATTGAGAAAGATTTTAGAATAATTTCAATTATAATATTTAGATTACAAAAAACTTTATTGTGGTGAATATCAGAAAGAAACTTTGTATTATATAATTAATATATTAAAAATAAAAACCTGCACAAAGCAGGTTTTTAAAAAAGTAATAATAAAGATTGGTATTAAGATTTATGCCTCTCTGATGACGTATTTGTCTTTGCCTGCATCAACCATTTCTTTAAGTTCTTTACCTACTTTAAAAAATGGAACCTTTTTAGGTGGAACCTTAACAATTTTTCCAGTTTTAGGGTTTCTCCCCTCATAGGCTTTGTAGTTTCTATTTGCAAAAGAACCAAAGCCTCGTATCTCAATTCTTTCATCGTTATAAAGAGCATGAATCATAGATTCAAATGCGATATTGATTATATGTTCCGCTTGCTTGTGATTTAAATTACCTTGTTTTTCCATAGCGGCTATCAAATCTGCTTTAGTCATTACTTTCTCCTGATCTAAATATTTCAGATATTTATCTATCGGAAACATTTATAAATACCTTTAATCAGGCAGTGAGAATTTTTTAAGGCAATCTAATGATTTCCTTAGAACCGGCTTATAGGCGCTAAAGCTTTAAAACTATTATGTTTTTCATCCAAAAAAATCAAAATATGGAATCCTATTCCCTCATAATGAGAGTATTTAAAGATTGAGAGGCTCTTGGCGATAAAGAAGAAGATATGATGACAAAAACCGCAAATAAAATTGGTTTACTATTACTACTTGGAATATCTCTAACAAGTTGTCTTAGTGGTTTAGTGGAATCAGAGGGAAGACAAAGTCTTCCTATAATTCAAGATTTTACTTTATCAGATAACACAAATGATGTTGATGACTGTCAAGATGGTAGTGGTAGAGCATTTACCGATGTATTTTTAAATGTTGAAAGAACTCAATGTCTAGATGAGTGTCCCGAAGGTTTTAAAGAAGCTTCCTCTGAAGAAATAAGTGCACTAATAGAACAAGAAAGAGAGGCAAGTGAACTAAGTGATGAGCAGGTTACAGAAATTCAAGAGACAATTGAGGCCACCAAAGGTGTTTGCATAGAAGAAATAATTAGGCCAACGAACGCGATTCAATTTAAAAGCAATGTATGTGGTTGCCAAAATACAAAAGCAATCACACTAAATAATTGCTCCCAAGTATGTGCAGGAAAAAATACTAATAATGAAGAATTATTATTTGGTGAAGTAGTTTTAAATGAATCGGTTTTACTTAATCCTTCTCTTGGCTCATTACAAAATTGGTGCTCGATTGAAATTGGAGATGGACTTCTCAACCCAGGATGTGTTGCTGAATTAAGTGATGGAAGCGGCAAGTTCACTCTCCCCATTAAAGAATTTACCGGACAATCTTCATTCACCATAGATATAAAAACTCTCGCATTAAACCAAACTTATGTTTTAACCTTAAAGGAAACAACTAGCGGTGCAACGTCTGGCTCTGTTCAAATTAGAAAAATTGACCCCGACAAAGAGGTTTCAACCAGAGGCCCTCTAAGTATTCATCCCGCGACCATGTACACATGCGTTTCAAGATTTGGACCTAGTAATGCGGCGAGTTTCTTTTCTTTAGATTATGTTAAATTTCACTTTTACTACAGTCCAAATAATCCACCACCAACAATACCGAATACATCTGATGGAAGGTTCTTTTGTCATGATATGCTATTCGGAGAAGAAGACTCTCCCCTATTTCCAAGATTAGAGGAAATCCCTCAACACTTTGCCATTTGGAATTATAGAGACAATCGGTTTGTCGATACCGATGGAAATGGTAAGGAAGACATCAATGATGAAATTCAAACAAGGCTTCTTGATGAATACAGTATCTCAAGAGATGTAAAGCTTTTTTCACTTTTTAAGTGGCCTAACGTAATAGCAACAAGTGAAGGCGATAATAACCTCACAATTCTAGGCTATTTTATGATTCCATTTATCGATACAAATACCGGGCAGGGTTTTTGCCCTGACCAAAGCAGATATAATGGCAGTGATCCATTATTTAGAGTTTTGAAAGAATATATAGGTGTGGATACTGAGGGTATATATATTGCCGAAAGAGAGGCTTTAGCTTTTACAGATGAGGATGGAGAGAGAGTAGAAGCAGGACAGGATATAATTTTCATAAGGGAGACTCTTTTAAAAAAGATTTGGTTTTATTATGAGGATGGACAGCACCTTGAGCCAGATGAGATAACTTCAACAAGTAAAAGAATAATGTTTTATTGGCCTGCGGACATTAATGACCCTTATGTTAGGAAATCTACCCAAGATATTTATACAATTAGGGCCGCAAGTGAAATTGGAACAGGCAATGATGAAAAGGACCTTCAAACCGTCGTTAGACCGCCGGACAAACGGTACGGTTGTGTGCCATCTATTGGAAACGTAACAACTAATCCTGTCATTAATAATTAAAAAAAGGGGCTTTAGAAGCCCCTTCTTAGAAAAGATTTTTATTTAATCCTAATGTGATGACATTGCCCTTTGATTTGAACTGTCTTCATTACCCTCACCAAAAAATTTATCGAATAAAAGTGTCACAGGTGCTGCCACAAAAATTGAAGAATATGTTCCAATTAAAACACCTAAGGTAATAGCAAAGAAAAAACTATGAATAGCTTCGCCTCCATAGATAAACATCGCCCCAGAAACAAAAAGAGTTGTTCCAGAAGTTAAAATAGTACGGGAAAGAGTGTCATTAACCGCTCTATCAATATTATCTGAGAGAGTGCTTCCCGAAAATTTTTCTTCATTTTCCCGCACACGATCATAAACAATAACGGTATCATTAACAGAATACCCAATAACCGCCAAAAGAGCCGCAACTGTCTGAAGGGTAAACTCTGTTCCTGTCAGGGCAAAGATTCCTAAAATAATAGATACATCGTGAAAAAGAGCGAAAATAGCTCCTGGTGCATATTTAAAATCAAACCTTAGTCCAATGTAAATCATAATGGCGAGAAGGGCGTATGCCATTGCTTGGAAGCCTGAAAGCCTTAATTCGGCACCTGCTTTTGGCCCAACAATATCAACTTTTCTAATATCAACGTTTCCGGCACCAAACCTTGTAGTTAGCCCTTTTTCAATTTCAGACTCTACCTTATTTAAGTCGCCTTTATTTGCAAGGACCTTAACAAGAACTTCATTTTCAGACTCCTCTCCAATTCTTTGAACAGTAGTACCTTCAAAACCAATCTTCTCAATCGATCCTCGCACATCAGAAACAGTGACAGAGTTTTTAAATTTGGCTTGAACTTCCGCTCCACCTCTAAAGTCAACTCCGTAATTCATCATTGTAAATAGTAAATATAAACTACCTGCAACTAGAGCTGTAGAAGCAACAGAAGTGATGCCAAAATAGTTAGTAAATTTAAAGTCTGTTTTATTTTTAAATATTTGAATCATTTTATTATCCTTTAATTAGATACTAAGTTCTTGGCCTTCTACTTTATTCATGTAGAATTCAAACATTAGGTTTCCAAGAAAATAACTGGTGTAAACAGTAACAAAAATTCCGATCAGTAACGTAACCGCAAAACCACGGATCGGTCCTGTGCCAAAATTTAAAAGTGCGATACCGGCAAGAGCAGTTGTAATGTTTGCGTCAATAATTGTCCAAAATGCTTGAGAGAATCCGCCTTCGACGGCTTTGTAATTTGAGATACCTTTTTTAACTTCCTCTCTAATTCTTTCATAGATAATAATATTTGCATCTACCGCCATACCGATTGTTAGAGCAATACCCGCGATACCTGGTAGAGTTAAAGTTGCCTCAAGGCCAACAAGGCAAGCTAAAACAAAGATAACATTCACTGTTAAGCTCACTAAAGCAATCATACCTGAGATACGGTAGTAAAAAAGAATAAATAAGAAGACAACAAAGGCACCGACAATACCGGCAAATCGAGCTTTAACAATTGAGTCTTCCCCTAGTGATGGACCGACTGTTCTTTGTTCTTGGAACTCTAGCTCCACTGGAAGCGCACCAGCTCGTAAAACAAGAGCGATATCTCTTGCCTCTTTCATCATTTTGTTAAAGTTACCCACGCCTAAAGTAATCTGCGCACGACCTCCGGCAATTCGAGACTGAATGTTTGGTGCCGTATAGACATTGCCATCAAGGATAACGGCCATTCTTTTGCCAAGGTTTTTACCGGTGACATCTTCAAATCTTTTTGCCCCCTGGGATTTAAATACAAGATTTACATAAGGTTGGTTTTTTTGTTGATCAATTTGAACTCCAGCATCTTGAAGGTCATCACCTGTTAATTGAGGCACTTCTTCAACAACATATGGAATCATTTGAGTAATTTCATTTGTCTTTTTTGAAACCCTTTTTTCAAAGGCGATTTGATAGCCTTTGGGTAGTGTATCTTTCATGTAAGCATTAAGCTTTGTTAGGTAAGCAGAGAAAAGCTCACCTTTTTTAAAGTCGATTCCCTCTTTTTTGGCCGCTTCAATTTTAGAAGTAATTTCAGGAAAATTAACTTCGTCATTAACAATTTTAAATTCTAATTTAGCTGTCTTACCAATCAGTGACTTTGCTCGCTCTATATTCTTCACACCAGGCAAAGCAACAACGATACGATCCTTACCTTGAGAGACAATCTCTGGCTCTGTAACACCAAACTCATCAATTCTGTTTCTTATAACCTCAATTGATTTCCCCACTGACTGATCTTCAATTTGAGTCTTTGTCATATTGGAAATACCATAAAAGAGCTCATTTCCATTTTCTTTAGTCAAACGGATGATACTTGGAAAGTATTCCCTGATACGATCTTTCGCATTTTGAATATCTGCTGGATTATTAATTTTAATACTATAGAATGGGTCTTCAGGGTTAGAGTAATCGCCCTCACCTAAACTAGAACCAATTCCTTGGTCCTGAAGAACAAATTCAGCCTTTCTCATATAGGCCAAGATTTCGTCCTTAAAAACCTTCTTGAAATCAATTCCCATGATCATATATAGGCCACCTTGCAGGTCTAGACCTAAATTAATTTTAGATTTAATTGGGTACTTGGTTTCTTCGTTGTGATTAAAGACTGTGGGGACTACGGAAAGACCTGACACAACTAATAAAACGAGAAAAAAAGAAAATCGATACCACCAGCTACTTCTCATAAAATACCTTTAGTAAACGTGAAAACCACAAAAGTTTCATCTTTTGTTTCAACACTACATAAAACTATTTGAAATTATAAGATACCTGGTTTCCCAGTGGCAAGAATTTAGAAAGGTAATTTTAGGAGTTTTTTGTTTGCTCAGATGAGACAGATACTTCAATGTCCTCTTTTTTTACTTTGTTCGACTCCTCCTCTTCTTTTTCCCCAGTAGAGTCAGAAACAGACTCAACCGGATCCTCAGAAGATCGAATCTCAGAAGAATTCGAAGCGGAAGATGATGACTTGTCGTGTTCGACTAAATCATCATTATCCTCTTCATTTAACAATTCATTTTTTGCTTTTTGAAATTCACGAATGCCCTTGCCAAGTCCTCTTGCTAATTCAGGGAGTTTCTTTGGGCCAATAAAAACCAAAGCTATAATTCCTAAAAGTAAAAGTTCTCCACCGCCAAGGCCAAACATAAAAATCCTTTTATTTCTTTTGTTCTTTTAAAATTGTATCTGATTTTCCCGCTATTTGGGATCTTACAATCTTAAGTTTAGTGTTTTCACCTACATCTAAAGTAACAACTTTTTCCGTTAAGCCGTAGATCGTCCCTAACAAACCAGATTTTGTATAAACCTCATCACCTTTGTTTAACGCTGCAAGCATCGCTTGCTCCTCTTTAAGCTTTTTTTGTTGTGGCTTGATCATTAAAAAATAAAAAATACCAAACACAACCGCTAATGGAACAAATTGCATTAGTGGACTTTGCTGAGCAGCAGCTGCTGTTGCATCTTGAGCACTTGCTGAAGCAATAAATAGATCAATCATTGAAATCTCCTTAATTAGTTTTTCCAACCTAAGTTGTAGGATTTATAAAAGGTTTGATGATACTCGTCAAACCGGCCATCAAATATGGCCTGTCTTACTTCTCTCATCATATTTAAATAAAAATGGATATTGTGAAAGGTAATAAGCTGTCCAGCTAGATATTCTCCAACCGTAAAAAGATGTCGAATGTAGCTTCTTGAGTATCTTTTACACACACGACAAGAGCAACCCGGGTCTAAAGGCCCCGTGTCCTCTTTAAATTGGGCATTTTTAATATTTAATGGCCCTCGACTTGTGAGTGCTTGCCCATTTCTAGCATTTCTTGTGGGAAGAACACAATCAAACATGTCCACTCCGGAGGCGACGCCATTTAAGATATCTAGCGGCGTTCCAACGCCCATTAAGTACCTAGGCTTATTTTCTGGCATTAATGGCGTGAATTCATGAAGAAGCTCAACCATTTCTTCATTTTTTTCACCAACACTAAGTCCCCCAATGGCCATTCCAGGGAAATCAAGTTTATTGAGCTCTTCTAGGCAGTATTTTCGAAGTTCAAGGCTTAGTCCTCCTTGAACAATGCCAAAAAGGAATTGATGAGGTTTTAGGTTATATTCTTTACATCTTTTCGCCCAACGAACGGTGCGATCAATGGCCTCTTTTATTTTTTCGTCTGTATTTGGAAGAGCTGGGCAATCATCGAATGCCATAACAATATCACTTCCGAGGGCCTTTTGAATTTCCATAGATTTTTCAGGGCTAATAAAGTGCTTACTTCCATCGATATGAGATTGAAACCAAACCCCATCCTCGGTGATTTTATTAAGATCACTAAGACTAAATACCTGGTAGCCGCCACTATCAGTAAGAATTGATTTTCCAAAACTCATGAAATCGTGGAGTCCACCACCTACCTTTTCAATAAGCTCATGCCCAGGTCGCAAATACAAATGATAAGTATTTCCAAGGATGATTTGTGGGCCTAGTTCATCAAGATCTTCACTACTCAAAGATTTAACCGTCGCTCTGGTGCCGACAGGCATAAAAACAGGCGTCTGAATCTCAGAATGGGTTGTTTTTAGAGTTCCCGCACGGGCCTTTCCATCAGTTTTTTCAAGTGTAAAAAAGGACATGACTCCAAATACACTAAAACCGCGCTAATGGCACCCTAAATTGTAAAATTACCCTATTTTAGGTCCAAAAACATTGCATCGCCATAACTAAAAAACCGGTACTTAGACGCAACCGCAGACTCATATAATTCGAGAACTTTCTCGCGGCCTATCAGTGCACTTACAAGCATTAAAAGAGTGGATTCTGGCAAATGAAAATTAGTAATAAGTCCGTTGATACTTTTCACCTGCTTCCCTGGGTGAATGAAAATATCAGTCTCGTTCATTTCACTGGCTGCAAACTCTCCATTAGATAATAGACCATAAGCACTCTCAAGGACTCTTAGACTTGTGGTTCCAATTGCGATCACAGGACGTCTTGTTGCGTATGCTTCTTGAATAACTTTTGTATTTTGTTCATCAATAAAATATTTTTCAGAATGCATATGATGCTCAGATAGGTCATCAACTTTAACCGGTGAAAAAGTTCCAAGACCGACGTGCAAAGTAACAAACGCCTGATCAATTCCTCGAGTAGTTAATTTTTCAAATATCTCTTTAGTAAAATGTAACCCCGCAGTTGGCGCAGCGACACTTCCTGTCTCTTTGGCAAAAACAGTTTGGTAGCGCTTTTTATCATCTTCATCACTCACTCCTCCCCGAATATAAGGAGGAATGGGAACGTTCCCTTTTTCAAATAAAAACTCTTCTAGAGAGGAACCCTCAAGTCCATCAACTGAAATACCAAAAGTACCATCCTCAGATCTACTCTTTATACAAAGCCTTAATTGTCCAGCATTGAATTCATCACCAGTGTGTTTTTTAGAGCTGGACTTTATAAGACATGGATAAAAACCGTCTTGATTTTTTATAATTTCTAGAAAAAAGATCTCCGCTTTAGCACCCGTCGTTTTTTGACAAAATATTCGACATGGAAAAACTTTGGATCTATTGGCCACAAGAAGGGCGTTTTCAGGGAGCAAATCAATAATATCTATAAAGTCTAAGTCAGAATATTGGTTTTTTGATTTTTTATAATACAACAAGCGTGAGTCAGCACGATTTGCAGCGGGTCTTTCAGCGATGAGTTCTTTTGGAAGATCATAGTGATAGCTTGATTTTAGTAAATCGGTGTTTTTATCATTCATAAAATCTGTTTAGAGTCGTCTGTGCTTTAAGTCAAAGAAAATGCCCTAATTATTGGCCAAAGAAATAACTAAATAAAAATTACATAAACCAATCTTTAATTGGTTAAAGGACCCGTTGAATATTGGCCCTAAAATTTAATCTAACCTACTGTTTCACCGATGAGGAATTGTGAGTTTAGGGGTCTTACTAATTAGCTTTTCTATTCTTATTTTGAGTGGTTGCTCAAAATATGAAAAAGTATCAAAAACAAAATTTGTTCTTGGTAAAGTTTCTATTTCAAGCGCCATAGCAAATGGTTTTCTAGCAGGAAAAAGAAATCATACAGACCCCACAAAAAATACCGTTTGGAGTGAGTCTATTAGCGGTACAAAGACAAAAATAACTAAAGAATTGGCAAGTGGATCATGGACATTTTATGGATATCTTATAAGTGAAGATACAATGTACTGTGCTATCCAAAATGAGGACTTAATTTCTTCAAGCCAAACAGTAAATGTGACATACACTACTGCAAAATGCCTCGATAACAAACTATTTAGCTATACCAACGGAGAATTCGATTTTATCTTGTGCACGGAATTTAACGACGAAGATCCAGAGTGCTTTAATAATAGATCAACCGCCCAAAGTATAAAACTGGCTTCTTTAAAAATTGATACATCCCCTTTGGCCAATTTAGAAATAAGTAGTACTGTATTTTCTGACTCAGGTTGTATATCACTCGAAAATGGAAAAACGACCGAAGACTTACCCAAGTACATTCAAACCTCAACAAACCTTCCCATCGCTGGAAACCTTAAGATATTTTCCGACACGGATTGCCAAACAGAAGCGACAGAAATTAGTTTTAATCACTTTCTTTTCAAGCCAGAAACCATCGACCAAAGTTATTTAAGTCAAGGCTATCTTTTAGTTTTAGACTCTCACAGTGCCCAATGTATTGATGATAGCTCGTGCCCAGAAAACCACATGTGTGTTTCAGGTTCATGTTTTGCCGGTTTAGGTGAGTATTGCACCAACGCTAGTGATTGTCTTTTTGAAAACTGTGAAGACAACATATGCCTCCACAAACAAAATGGAGCGGCTTGTTCTAATTCCTCAGAGTGTGCAAGTGGTCTTTGCGAAGCAACTTGCCAGCAGTCTAGTTTATTTTTTAATGCTCTATCTTACAATAGGCCGTTCGATGATTTGGGAGAGGAAAACGGTGACAATTATATACTCATTCCAACATCACTAGAACAAAATACTCTAGGTATTTCCCCCAATTCAGACTTTTCCGTCTCTCTTTGGTTTAAAACCAATATGAGAAATAGAGGAATGCTCTTTGGACAAAAAGATGTTTCAGGTGTCCCAGAGGGGCAAGTTGGACTCGCTATAAACGGCGCCCCTTATAGTGGCCTCGAGCAAGCAAATATTTTTCGATTTCGGTTAAATGATAAAGATAATGATATTCCTTCGAGACGAATAACTGAGACCGTAGATCTTAGTGATTTCAGCTTAACTCTTTATGATTTTAACTGGCACCATTTAGTTATCATAAGAGCCGAAAACAAATTGGAGGGATCAGTTACGCTTAGTATTTATTTTGACTCCATTGAAGTTGCTTCTACGACGATGTCTGCAGCAGACTTCCCGAATCCATCACCACAACAACTATTCTTAGGAGCAAAAGCGCTATATTCTGATGGCACAAGATCCGAAATGATGACAAACCTATTTTTTATTGGAGAAATGGATGAATTTTCTATTTTTGAGTCGGCCCTAAGCACTGCTGAAATATCCACATTATACGCTGATGAAAGGACGCATGATCTCCGCTATAATTTTTCTGGCTATGAATCATCCGCTTTTTTAAAAACTTATTTAAAGATGAACATAAATCCAAATTCTGAGGAAAGCCTTATAAGCTTTAAAAACTCAGACGAGACCTTTGAGTCATCATTCGAAGGAACCGTAAAAGATGATTCAACCCTCAATGCCGATTTTGCTCCCAGCACGTTTATCAATGAAGAAAATTCACCTTTAATTGATATTAACTACAAAGAGCTTGGAGTTACCTCCTCGAACTTCCATTGTGCAAATCATCCATTTCCTGCAAGTAATGCTGTTGATGGAAATCTACAGTCTTTTTCCCACACTAACCAGGCTTGTGTAAGTGCTAATCAATTCTTTCATTTCACAGAAATTATATATCTTTCAAGCGTTGAAGTTCTCGCTCGCGCAGGTGCTGATCGAAGACTGAGAAAACTAGACTTTAATGCCTATGCAGATGATGGAGTTACAAAAAATTTTAATCTATTCGATGAGACTGATTCATATCTTAACAATCAAGAAATAAGCTTTGCCCCCGGAACTGCGGACTTAGATTACTTAAAGCTAATTGAAACAAGTAGTGCCGAATTTAATTTTGTCGACGGTTATTCAAGTACATATTTAAATGGTGAAATTGATACAGAAAGTGTCATTAATCACCAAAACTTAAGTCAATTGATTGATACCAATAAAATTGAAGTAGAGCGGATTTCTGATGATTATTTTTTTGTCGCTCCTGGGTATTTAGCATCTCAACAAGTTGATGACCAAAAGGTACTACAAATGGCCGAACTTAAGGCTTATGGACTTGAAGCTTTGGGTTATGAGTATCTTCAAGAGGATTGTGAAAATGGCACTCGAGATTATTTTGAAACAAGCGTTGATTGCGGAGGAAATTTTTGTCCGACACTAGGACCTAACGGCCGGTGCCTTGAAGGTGAGTTTTGTCAAAATGACAGAGACTGCTTGAGTGAAGAGTGTGTAGAACATACCTGCACCTCGCCTCCTGGTTATGTAAATGGGGAATTCACTGCGACACCCACAAATGTATCATTAGTAAACTCTAGGTCTGATGTTCGCTCAATTCCAAAAATCAATGTTACAGGAGAACTAGGTCTTACCACCCAACTATGCGCGGATGAAAATTGCGCAGATATTCTCGGTGAATTTGAACATACAGAAGAACAAATGGAAGTCTATCCAGATAGCGGTATTGCTGATGGTGATTACAACTTTTATGTGCGAACAAGTAATGGAAGAGATGAAGGACCGATAATAGGACCAATAAGTTATACAAAGTTTACTCCGATGCCTATCTCATCAGGGTTAATGAATATAAGGCCTTCATCATCATGGATGTATGATGAGAGATCAGAGAGATTAAACGATGGTCTTTATACCGATGACTTCGGAACTGGTGATCAAGATAGCAATAGATTGGATGCGAGTGATGTTTCTATAAATATGCAAAGCCAGCATTATGTTGACATAATCTTAGAAAGGCCTGTGTGGTTAAGTGCAATTAACCTATTTAATAGAACTGAATGCTGCCTCGATCGAGTCAGTGATATTAATATCCAATTATTTGATGCCGATAATGGGGAACTAGGCAATTATTATACCAACAATGACCCCGTAGCTTATTACACAAACACAACCCTAGGTTCGAATGCCTTTGTTCACTTAGATATCACCTCTAGTGAACCTATAGAATTTGGTTTAGGAAAAACACAAAAAGTGAAAAGAATTAAAATCACTCGCCATCGTCATACAGGTGGTTTTGGCTATCAAGACAATGAACAGAAAGTTCAACTTGGTTTCACTGAAATCACACTTGAGGGCACAGCACCTATTAATCTTGAAGTTCCCTCTAGTATAAGTGCCCCAACGAATTATGCTCTTGAGGAATTAAGTGTGAGCACAGAAGATAATCCAGAGTTTTCTGTGACAAACACCATAGGTAACACAACCATGTTATGTGAAGATGCAAACTGCCAAAGCGTCATTGGGTGGGTTGATCATGATACATCCGAAAAAACATTAACAACGATGTTTAATCTCCCTACGGGGGATTATAGTTTTTATTTCAGGTCATCCCGAGGTGCACAGTTAAGTGAGATTGTCGGCCCTGTAAGTTATACTATATATACCCCAAGCCTAATACCTCGCGGGGACTTAAGCATGTCAGGCACTCAAAATTGGCCTAATGAATCACTTGATAAGTTAAAGGATGGACTAGAGGATAACGTTGGCTCCACTGGCGTTCCAGACAATCAGGACCACACAGGTATAAATGATCTTCCTTTTCATTTTGTGGAAGTAACTTTTAATGAAGAGAAAACAATAAGTGAAATCATCCTAGTTCAAAGATCAGGTTGTTGCCTGGACAGGATTATGGATTACGACATTTTAATTTATGGGATGGTCAACGGTGTAGAGACACAAATAAAAAGCTATTTTTCCAATAACGATAATAGATATTTCTGTGAGGATAGAACTTATAATAATGGGCTCGCTTGTTCATTCGCTGGAGGCTCTGAGATTAATTTCAACTTTGATTCTTCTGATAAAGAAGTCTTTGGTCTAGAGTCCCCCCAAAAAATCACCAAAGTAAAAATTAAAAGATATAAAAATACGAATGTGGCCATTGGTGATGGAGGAAATGAAAAACACCTCTCAATTGGACTGGCAGAGATCAAATTCAAAGGGTATGTACCCTAGCCAAGGCTATGAAATTAATGGTTTTTGTGTAAATAATTCACGGCCAACTCTGATTATTGGCCAAAACTCACAATGATTAACTAAAAAGAGACAATCTAATAAGGAGTAACCCTACATGAGTCTCATTAAATCGTTGTTTTTATTTTCTTTGAGTTTTAATCTTCTCGCTAATGATTATCAATCAAAAGATCTAAATTCATTTCTTGAAAATTTTAAAAATAACACAAAAGAGACAATGGAGAAGCTTCCTCCAAAAACGAGTAGTCTTGATAATATCGACTACATGTTTGGAATGAAGCCATTAGATCGCGGAGAGAGAGTTGAGCTTTTAAGAGTAAAAGATGAACAGCGCAGAAGTCATTGCCGAATCGTAAGAGGAGAGGAAGTTTGTCTCTCTACTCCCGATGGAAGAGCACAAATTGCTGCCAATGATAACCCAAGACTACTTGTAGACTCTGCTCGTGAAATTTGCTCAAGAACTCTAAGACCGGCTGATGATTGTTTAGAAAGAAATAAATTTATCTCAAACCTAAAAGAAATGGATCGTTTATACCTTCACAGCGCAAGGCTTGCAGAGACTCCGTGGAGTGATGATTACTGGCCGATTGCAGCTGGTATTTTAGCAAAAAGGTATCAATTATCCCCAACTCCTGTTGGAGACATTCACTGGGACCAACTACTATCAAATTTTGAGCAAACACCAGCGGACGCATTCATTGCAGATTTAACTGTGGGACAGCTCTCACCTTCCGAAAAATATGACCTACTTGTTAATGATAAAAGCTACACATTAACAAAAAAAATGTGGGATGAAGGGCGTGGTTACTTTCAATCAAAAGGTTCTGTCGAAAGGTGGATGGGGATTTGTCACGGATGGGCCGCAGCAGCCTACATGTATCCAAGACCGGCAAATACAATCGTTTTAAAAAATAGCGAAGGCGTTGAAATACCTTTTTACCCAAGTGACATTAAAGGGCTTGGATCTCTTAATTACGCAAAGAAAAAATATGCAAGCAAATTTATTGGTGGACGATGTAATAAAAAAGATCCAGCAACAGATGAAAATGGAAGAGTAACTGATCCAGTTTGCTTTGATACTAACCCTGGAACATGGCACCAAGCAGTGGTTAATCAAATCGCGAAGTCAAAGAGAAGCTTTATTATTGATGCAACATTTGATTATGAAGTTTGGAACCAACCAGTTTTTTCTTATAACTACAAATACTTTAACCCAGGTAGATTTCAATACGCAGATAACTTCGCAGAGGCCGTAACTGAAGTATCTAGTTTTACCAATGATAAATTTAAAAAATACAGATCTCCATTAGCGAAGTATGTTGTTGGTATTGAAATGAACATTGAGTATGTTGCTGAAACAGACCCAAGTGCGCGAAGAACTGACAGCAGTTATTATGATCTACTCAAGACTGTGACTTACAGATACGATCTTGAGCTAGATGAAAACTACGAAATTATCGGCGGTGAATGGTACACAAGCGCTCACCCAGATTTTCTATGGACTCCACACCAGGATACGGCTGCAAGTAACTACTATGATCGTTTTGCAGAAAGATATAGTACAAGAAAATGGACAAAACAATCAGGGCTTAATTCAGCAATTGAAGAACTAGCACCTCAGGCCTCACAAGTGGGAGCACCACTAACAATGATCGTTGATCAATTATTTAAGTGGTCAGCTGAACAAAAATAATGAAACTAATTTTCTTCATCTCATTTATTGCAGGGTGGTTTTATGGAACTACCTTCGCAATTTCTCAAGCTGAAGATAATGAAAAAACAAAAATCAGCATCTTCATGGCATCGGATAATGATCTCTATCCGTACGCAAAAAAAGACTTAAAAGAAATCTCCAATTACTTTGTTTCAAATGAAAATAATCTCTATTTAAAGCTAGGCTTTGATCGTCCACGTAAAAGTTACGTCACCACAAACACCTCTATGGACCAACTAAGACTCAAGGTGATTCCACGACAACACAATATT
>MDTG01345934.1_pt1 | contig 18175 bp, 14 predicted proteins | sample 811421 | NCBI WGS metagenome assembly MDTG01 (sample SAMN05326645, study PRJNA326480) | marine metagenome | isolation source: seawater | place: Pacific Ocean: South East | collected 2011 | reverse complement strand
TTCAGCAAAAACCCTTGCATTGTGACCATCGCTGGTAAAAATACAACAACCATTGCCAAATTTATTTTTATTAATTATTTCTATACCTTGTGACAAATTATTCATTTCCATTATTTGTAAAACAGGACCAAAAATTTCATTTTTATATGACTGCATTTTTGAATTAACTTTGTCAATAACTGTTGGACCTAAAAAAAACCCACTTTTAGAATTTTTTCTGTTAAATAAATCTCTTCCATCAACAATAATTTCAGCACCCTCTTCCTCTGCTATTTTTATGTTATTTTCAACAGATTTAAGATGATCCATCGTTACAAGTGGACCAAAACTATTTGAATTCAAATCTTCTGAACCAAACTTTAACTTTAAAACTTTTTCCTTAAGGCTTTTTAAAAATTCATTTTTTATTTCTGCTGAAACAACTGCCACTGATAAAGCCATACAACGCTGCCCAGATGAGCCAAAAGCAGCAGATATAAGTTGATCAGTTGTGTAATCTATATTTGCATCTGATAGGATTAATGCATGGTTTTTTGCTCCTCCGAGTGCTTGACATCTTTTTCCTGATGATGCGGATAACTCATAGACATTTTTTGCAACCGGCGTTGAGCCAACAAAACTTACAGCCTTTATTCTTTTGTCCTCAATTAAAGATTTAACCACCTCTTTATCACCGTTAACTAGGTTAAGTAAACCTTTTGGAGCTTTCGTTTCATTAAAGAGTTCTGTGATAAACATTGAACCTAAAGGATCTTTTTCTGAAGGTTTTAAAATGAAAGAATTCCCAGTTGCAAGAGCTAAAGGAAACATCCACAAAGGAACCATTGCCGGAAAATTAAATGGTGTTATCCCTAAAACTATGCCTAGAGGTGAAAATTCACTCCATGAGTCAACATCAGAACTTATATTTTTATTATATTCACCTTTAATAACTTCACCAATTCCACATGCATATTCAATGTTTTCAATACCTCTTCTGACTTCTCCTAGAGCGTCATCATAAACCTTGCCTAAATCTTCTCCTATTATTTTAGCTAATTTCTCCTTATTTTTTTCTAATAAAACTTTATATTCGAAAAGCACCTCAGTTCTTTTTGCGATTGAATAGAGTTTCCATTCATTGAAAGCATTTTGTGAACTAGTTATCGCTTTTTCGATTACATTTTTTGAGGCACAGTTTATAGAACCTATTATACTGCCGTTGGTAGGATTGAAGATTTCAATGTTTTTTCCATCTTCATAAATTATTTTACCATTAACAAAATGCCCTGTGCTCTTCATATTAGACATTATAATATAGATAATTTTTTGCATTCCAATAATAAATTTTAAATTATAAAAATGCAAAAAAGCATTTCAAAAAAATAATTTTATGACTTAATACATAAATGGCATTTGCATTTTTTTATAATAAATTCTGTGTTATGATTAAAGAATGTCTATTTTAATTACTGGTGTGTCTGGAACACTAGGTTCACTGTTAGCAGAGAATTTTTTAAAAAAAAATAAAATAGTTTTTGGATGTTCAAAAAAAATTTCAGTAAAGCTTAGAGGTAAACTTGAAGGAATAGATTCCAAGAAAAAATTATTTTTTTACAATTCTGTTGATATAAGAAAAGAGTCACAAGTAAATGATTGGTTCAGTTTTGTAAAAAAGCAAACTAAAAAAATTGAAATAATAATTAATTGTGCTGCAGTGCCCGGAGAAATAAGATCTTTCATTAAAACACCCAATAAAATTTGGAAAGATGTTTTTGATTCTAATTTTTTTGGAACAATTAATACCATAAAAACTTTTTATCCTTTGTTAATAAAATCTAAAAATAAATTAATTATAAATATACTTGGCGGAGGCGTTGGATGGCACAACATCTCGGAGAAGAAAAGTCCCTACATTACATCAAAATTTGCTGTGGCAGGATTAACAGAGTGTTTAGCAAAAGAATTAAAAAAAGAGGATGTAACAATTTTGGGAATCTTCCCAGGCCCTGTAGATAGTAAATTACGTGACAAACTTATAGGAGGAAAAAAAGCTTTAAATTCAAAAAAAGATTTATCAGGAGTCTCAAGCTTAAGATTAATTGAATCTATTCTCAAAATAAATTTTAAAAAACTATCTGGGAAACTTTTAAGTTCAAGATTCGATAATATTAAGAATCTATCTAATAATAATTCATTATTTACTTTAAGAAGAATAGATAACAAGAACTTTCATTTTTGATATTTCTTTAGAAGTTTTTCAATTGCCGATTCTTTTTTTCTTTTATAAACACCAAGGTTTACATCTGTTTGATTCCAAATATCAGGTCTTGAAAATACTTTATGAAAATTGTGAGTACACCTTTTACATACTTCTGGTGGATCTTCACTATTAACCCTTCTTCTAAATTTTTGATAAACACTTCCATTCCAAATTTTAGATAATTTTTCTTTTTTTATGTTCCCTGCTACCTCCTTATTTCTAGGTGATGGACATACGTGAACATCTCCGTTAGCTTCAATGTGCAGTCTTTGCCAAGGTTCAAGACACTTTCTATGATGAATAGCATTTTTATCAATTTCTGTATCATCAAAATTCCCACCATCAAAATTAACTTTAACTCCTAACCTACTTCCTAATTCTTGAGCCTCTCTAACATACTTTTGAACATATTCTTTATTATTGAATGGTAACTCTTTGATTAAATTCTTATGATAAGCTTTTAAATAGGTAATTTTTAGACCCTCAGAAAATTTATATTTTTTTGCAATTTTGACTGCTAGCGGCAATTCATGCGCATTACTTTTCATAACAACTAAAACCAACCTAAGTTTAGGGTATAAGGTATTATATTTCTTTTTATAATTGTTTATTAATGCTATCTTTTCTAATACTTCTTTAAGTTTATTAACTTTGTGTGCCTTAATAAAAGTCTCTTCTGTTAACCCTCCAAAAGAAACTGTCAAAAAATTTAATTTTTCTTTTACAAATAATTTTGCAATTTCGTCTGTTATTTGAATACCGTTTGTGGATAAATATTTTTCAGTTTTATATTTTTTACTATTAATAAAAATTTCTTTAAAGTGCTTTGCTGATAATGGCTCGGTAGATGAAAAATAAACTAAATGAGAGGTTTTTCTTAATGCCCAATCAATTTTGTTAAAATCTGTGGTACTAAATTCGTTTTCTGAGAAATAATCTGCATAAGTTAAATGACAGTAAATACACCTTATATTGCATTTACCAGTTAAATTTAAACTTATTCGAACAGGTCTTGATTTTAATACCTCCAAGTTTTTAAGAGACTCTTTAAGATTTAAAGCTTTATTTTGTTCAGAATCTAAATTTTTATCAATCATCTTTAAGGTCTCTAGCTTTATGTTTATAAGGATTCATAAAAAGATAGTAAATCTCTTCCTTTCTGATCTAAACTATTAATAATATTAAATTTTCTAACATTTCTTTTCAATTCATTAATATTTAACTTACTAATTAACAAATTAAGATTGAGCAAATCCTCTGACTTTAAGGAAAGCCCAATTTTATTTTTTGTTACAATTTCATCATGGTATGCATACTCTTTGTTTACTATAATAGGAAGTCCTGCCTCTAGATAGGTATGATTTTTAGTACCCATTGCTCCCTTATATGTGTATCTACTTACTTTTGATTTATCTATATCAATTTTTTGATAATTAATACCAAAATCAAAATTTGAGATTTCATTTATTAGTTCTGTAACTGGAAGAAAATTGTGGATTTTAAGAGTATTTGGAAATCTTTTATTTTTTAAGTCAAATAACCAGCTATTAAATTTTTCATTGGAATTAAGGGGAAGATAAATATTGATTTGATGATTTCCTTCAAGAATTTTCTCAAATGTGTAAAATAATCCAGCAGGATTAAATAATTGATGTGGATGTTTTGAATCGTTTGGAGGAATTAAGGTTCCACAAAAAACAAATTTATACTTTTGGTTTTTTTTTATTAACTGATTTTTAGGAGTCAAGCTTTTAATTGAATATTGTTGAAATTCTAAATACTTTGCTTTTTTTTTGTATTTTTTTGCATAATCATTAAATACTCCTTGTTTATATCTATGTATAATCCCGTCAGAATTTTCAAAAATAAACTTTTCATTTTCATTATCATCTTTAATAATTTCCTTTGAAAAAACCATATTTAAACCATCAAAATTTGAATACATTCCAGTAACGTCATAAAAATCAGATATAACTTTTGACTTTATATTTTTTTCAATCACGAATTTTCCTAAAGAATATTGCCACATCCAACACTGCACATGAAAAAAACTTGGAGAAACTGACTTAATAATCTTACCAAGTGTTGGAAAAAAAAAACATGTTTGAATTATCTCATCAAATGAATCTTTGATCATCTTTATATTTTGCTCAGATAATGTTTCCATGCTGATCAAATATGTCTTGAATCCATTTTTTTTCATAAATGCTGCTTGACGTGCTATCATTGGATAGCATTTACCTGTAATGTAAATTATAGTTTTGTGTTTGCCTGAATCAAAATTCACGGTCTTTATAAAATTATTAATTATTAAATCCGAGTTGTCATAAAAGTTTTTTATAAAATCAGTTTGAACCACTTCCTTGTGAAATTTTTTTTGAGTTTCTAGGCTACTTGTAACTAGAGACCAAGGAATATGATTTTTTGTTAAAAAATCATATGTTTTTGAAGAATTATTTTTTAAATACATTTCAAAAATCAATGAAATATCTGTGCCAAAAAAAATAAAATGAGAAATTAATAAAAATTATTCGTCTCTACATAATTATTTTTAAACTTAGTAATATTTTTAATTATACATATAATAAACTAACCGCTTAATAATTTGGGTCGTTATTTATACAATGCTGGATAATAGAAAATTTAAATCTGAAAAACAAAGAAAATTAAAGAAAGAAGTTAACTTTGAAGAAAAATCCTCAAATTTCCTAAGTTTTGATAAGTTAATTTATCATCCAGAAAAACTATCAGGTTTTAAGATAGATAAAAATATTTTTCCAATCACTGCTACATTAAGCTTAGGTAATTATTGTAATCACGGATGTTTGTGGTGTTCAACAGCTTATTGGAGACAAGATGATTCAAACTCAATGGATTTTACAAAAATCACTAAATGGTTGTCAGAAGCTAAAAAAAGAGGTTTGAGAGGTGTTGGTTATGTTGGGAATGGAGAACCATTAGCTTATAAACAATTTGCAAGTCTCATTCATAAAGTAAATAAACTAGGATTAGACCAAGGTGTTTTTACTAATGGATATTTAATAAATAGATTTGAAGACGAATTATTAAATTTTTTTACTTATATAAGAATTAGCCTTGATGCTGGCTCAAAGGAAGTTCACTCAAATTTACACGACGTTTCGTCTTCTCATTTTGATAAGATAATAAATAATTTAAAATCATTAATACTTAAAAGAAAAGATAAATATCCAACAGTAGGAGTTCAATTTGCTACCCATCAACGAAATATTAGTGACTTGGAGAGATGTATTCATATTTGCAGTGAAATAGGTATTGATTATATTTCCGTCAAACCTGTTTTTGATAGAGGAAGTGTTAATGAAAAAATTGAAAAAAATAATTTAAATCCGAATGAAGTATCTAATATTGTTGAAAAACTTAGAAGATATGAGTCAGATTCTTTTAAAATATTTTTTAGAGAATTTCAATTTGAGTCAGAAAAAGCTGGTTTTAATTTACTTAATTATGATAGGTGCTATGCAGGATATTTTGGGGTTAACATATATGAAGATGGTGTCATAACAGGATGCGGACCACACCATATTCCTGTGGGAAATCTGGATACAAATTTTAATACCTTAGAAAAAAATATTATTAGAGTTTCTAAAAATCTTGATTTAAATAAATGCCCTGCTGGATGCAGGTTTCACCCAATGAATAGATTATTGCATAAATTAAAAAATAAAAACTCTTATGCAAAAAAAGAGCACATAAATTTAATTTAATGAATTATAAAAACTCATTTAAAGTAGCTATTCAGCAGCCTAATTTTTTTCCGTGGTTAGGCTATTTTGAGTGTATAGATATAGTTGATGTCTATGTTTTTCTTGATGATGTGGCATTTGGAAGCAAGCCAAAAAGAATGAATAGGAATTGTATTTCAAGCAAAACAGGAGAAAAAATAAATTTTACAATGAGCGTTTCGACACCCTCATTAAACTCTGAAATAAGAGATTGTAAAGTAATTAGAAATTCTGATTTTTTTTATTATAGAGATTTATTGAAAAGAAATTATGAATCTGCTCCTTATTTCAAAAAAACATTAAAAATAATAGATGAAATTTATAGTTTTAAAAATGATAGTGTTAGCGAATTTAATATTAATCTAATAACATTTATTTGTTCAATTTTAGGAATTAAAACTAAATTTAAGATTTCCTCAAAAGATTTTAATTGTAAATGTAGACCAGCAGAAGACCATCTTATAAAAATACTAAAAAGAATTGAAGCCTCAGAATTTTATGCATCAAAAACTGGTGTTGAAATAGGTTTATATGATCCTAAAAATTTCAAGAATGAAAAAATTAATTTTTATCAGCAAGAATATAAGCATCCTACTTACAATCATATTAATTTTCTTCCATATCTGAGTATAATTGATTTATTATTTTTTAATTTTGACGATGCTTTAGAGATCATTCGAAAAGGAAGAAATTGGACTAAAAAAAATTAATATGTTTGAAGAACTATCGAAAGATATAAATATTGTTTTAAACAAGTTTTCGATACAAAATAGGATTCAAAAAAAGCTTAGGTTTTATCCATCTTTTATTGTAGGTTTACCGAGATCTGGATCAACTTTATTACATCAAATTCTAGTAACCTCATTTGATTTTAATTATGTTTCAAATATTAAAGCATATTTTTACGAAAATATCATTTTTGGTAATTTGTTACATAATCAATTTAAAAAAGAAAACTCATATATTAGTAATTTTTTTTCAAAATATGGAAATACAAAAGGACCTCTTGAACCAAGTGAATGGGGATGGTTTTGGAGAAAGTGGTTCAAATTAACTGGGAGTGAACATCATATATCAAAAAAAATTGATTGGTTAGGTTTAAAAAAAGAGTTGATTAAAGCTGAATCAATAAATAAAACGCCTTTACTTTTTGACACTCCTTTTATAAATGGCAATCTTGATCTATTTTTAAAAAATATTGGTCCTATTATAATCTTTAATTTACATAGATCTAAAAAAGCAATTTATAAATCTATTATTAACGCAAGGATAAATAAATATGATTCACTTCATAGATTTTATGGTGCAAATACTAAAGATAAAAAAATAAAATTAATTGGAAACCCCTACTCTCAAGTTTTTGAGCAAGTAATAAAGTTGCAGGAAGAAAAAGAAAAAATGATAAAACTTAATTCTAATAATTTAGTTCACAATATTACATATGAGAATTTAGTAAAAAATCCAAAAAAAGAAATGAAGAAAGTAGAAAGTTTTTTATTCAAAAACAAAATAAATTTAAAAATGAAAAATGTAGATTTTCCTATTTTTTCTAATAGGAATAGTCTTTTTACAAAAAAAAAAGAATTTAACAAAAAAGCACGAAAATTTTTGGACCTTTTAGATGATTAACAAAAACTTTTTTCAATCATTAATTTTTCATAATTTGTAGGAGGTTGTAGATCTAATTTTTCAGATTGCATTTTATTTAACTGATAGAGTATTTTTTCTTCGTGCACTCCATTATTTCTGGCAAAATCTTTAAATTTTTTTATTTTGTAAATTTTTTCTATTGACTTATCTGTTAATCTTATATGCCAATTAATTGAGCACCTTTCTTGACCTTTTTTTATCGACGTTTTTTCCACACCATGAAATGAATTATTTGTTTTTATAAAGCAAAATTGGAAATTATCTCTAAAGGGAAATGTTCTTATTATTTTGAAATCATTAGAATTTAAAAATCGTACACCAGAATCTTTTTTTTGTTTTAAGGACCTATATATAGAGGTTCCGCAACTATCATTGAGGTGGTTATTTTTATAAATCAATCCAGACATTAGTACGGATGGGTTTTCTGTATGAATAGCAACCTTTATCTGTTTATTAGTATAGACTAAAACAGCAAAAGATTGTAATTCTAAATTATCATAAACTCCCTCAAATCTTTTTCTAAAATATGGTAAAAATGAAAAGAATTTTTTCTTTATATTTTTTTTTAAATGAAAATTAGAAAAACTTTTCCAAAACTTATAATTTTTCATATTTAATTTATTTAAAAATTTTTCAGCTGAATACCCTAAAATATAAAATCCGAATCTTCCTGGACTTTTTTTTGTTCTGTTATGACCGTCTGCATAAGTTTCAAAGAAGTCTTTCTCAGGCCAGTTTTGATTTATCTCTTGCCATATTTTTTTTGAAAATATTTTTTTATTAACGGAATGAGGGAACGGGTCGTTAATTATTTCTTCTGTCATATATTTAAGTTTTGCACAATAAATGCCAATATTAAATTAAATATAAATAAATTACTAGATTTGAATATGGAATTACTGTCAACACTCGGTCCGTCTTCCTTAAATGAGAAAATTTTAAAAAAATTAGAAATATTAGGTGTTTCACTTTTTAGAATTAATCTTTCCCATACAGAAATTAATGATTTAGAAAATATTATTGATTTTATAAGGAGTCATACGAGCGTTCCAATATGTATTGATACTGAGGGTGCGCAAATTAGAACAAGATTAAAAAAAAAAAGATATCTCGAAGAAGGTCAAATCTTAAAAATTTTTTTTAACTCTGATTTGAACTATAATTATATAAATTTCTATCCCAATGAGTCTATTCATCAATTTACAATTGGAGATTTAGTTTATATTGATTTTAACTCAGTAGTTGTTGAAGTTCTAAAAATTGAAAAAAATTTTATGCAGGTTGTGGTTATAAATGAAGGACTAATCCTTACTAACAAGGGTGTTGCAATAAAAAAACCAATTTCATTAAGTGCATTTACAACAAAAGATTTAGCAGCTTTTAAAATAGCTTCAAGAAAAAATATCAATAATTATGCTTTATCTTTCTGTAATAAAAAAGAAGATATTACTCAAATTAAGAAAAAGATCCCAAAAGGAGCAAATATTATAGCAAAAATTGAAAGTCAAAGTGGCTTCAAAAATTGTAAAGAAATATGCCAAAGTGCTGATTCCATTTTAATTGATAGAGGAGATTTATCAAAAGAGTTTGATATAGAGGAAATTCCTAAAATTCAAAAAGAAATAACAAAAGTTGCTAAGCAGCAAAAAACCAAAATTTATGTTGCAACTAACTTCTTAGAGTCAATGATTGATAAACCTTTTCCTAATAGAGCTGAAATTAATGATATTTATAACACACTCATTGACGGAGTTGATGGTTTAGTGCTGGCTGCTGAGACAGCGATTGGTAAATATCCATTGGAATCTGCTTCAATTATTAAAAGAATTTTTAAATCTTTTAATCATCCAAATGAAAAAAAAAATTATTTAAATAAATATTCTGAAATTAAAAAATTCAATGAGATAGTCATTGATAAATTTGCTGAATCTGATGTAAAGCAAATAGTTTTTGGGACCTTCAAACCACTAGATAGATTTATGTCTATGGAAGAAATTAAATCCGTTTTAAAAAATAATACATTACTAAATGGTGATATTTGGACATTACCAATTGTTTTACCAATAAATCAGAATATTAAAAAGAAAACAAACTACAATCTTTTAAATTCAACAAAAAAAGTCTTATGTTCTATAAAAGTTGATTCTATTTTTAAATTTAATGATAAAGAATTATTAAAAAAATGGTTTTCAACAAATGATTTAAACCATCCTGGTGTTAAAAGTTTAATGACAAGGGGGACACACTTTATATCTGGTAAAATTTCAAGGCCTCAATTTAATAACTTTACCTTCCAGAAGTTTGAAGTCACTCCAAAGAAATCAAAAGAGTTAATATATATTAAAGGATGGAATACAATTGTAGGTTTTCACACTAGAAACATTCCTCATAAAGGTCATATTTTTATTCAAAAAGAAGCAATAAAAAGGGTAAACGCAGACGGAATAATGTTAAGTCCTGCAATTGGCTTAAAAAAAAAGGGTGATTTTACAAACGATTTCATAATCGAAGCATATTCTGAAATTTTAAGATCAAAAGTTCATCATAAAAAAGCTATTCTAGGGGGACTTGATATATATTCAAGGTATGCAGGTATGAGAGAGGCGGTTTTCACAGCAATATGCAGAAAAAACTTAGGTTGTACACATTTTATTGTTGGAAGAGATCATACTGGTTTTAATAATAATTTTTCTGATAATGATCTTAGGAATTTTTTTAGTGAAATTGGTGATCTTGGAATTAAGATAATTTTTTTTGATATGTTAGGATTTAACTCAAGAACTAAAAAGTATTCATTCAGTCAAAATACTACAAATTTAATTTCAGCTTCAATTATCAGAACTTTCATAAAACAAAAGAAGAAAATACCTAATTATCTTCTTGATAAGTATCAACAGAAAATTATCCAAAAATGGAAAAAAAAATTTTTTTATGATTAATAAATTTAATGTTCATAATATGCTAGCTATTCAAAATTATATGAGTAGTGGCTCAACTTTTTTACAAAGTTTACTTGACGGACATTCCCATATTCTTAGTACCCCAGCATTATATTCTAGAGAAATATTTAAAATTTGGGACGGCTCTGTATCATTAAATAAGACTCAATTAATTGAATTTTTCATAGAACACTTACCTTGGTTTGATTTAAATAAAGTTGATAAAGACAATGGCATTGATAGATTAGGAAAAAAAGCAAATGAAATTGCCATAATTGATAAAAAAAAATTTAAAAATATTATATCCCTTTTACTTTTCGACTTTGACTCACGACCATCAAGGAAGATTTTTTTACAGGCTTTTCATATAGCTTATGCTTTGACTCTTGGAAGAAAAATTAACAAGGAAAGTCTATATATTTTATTTCCAATTCATACATCTTCTAAAACAATTGCGAACAAAGCCTTAGAAGATTATCCAAATATTAAATTTTTATATACAATTCGTGATCCAGTAGTACTTTTAAATTCTCAAATTAGAAGACATATAAAATTAAATTTAAATATTAAATATCCTTTACCAGAATCTCAATTAAGACATTTAATTCTAAATAAAGTACGAGTTGATGATGATATTGAGGTTTTTGGTGATAGACCTTATTTTCCTGAAAAATTTGAGCAATTTAAAGGTGTGAGATTAGAGGATTTACATCACAAACCAAGAGAAACTTTGTTACAAATATGTAAATGGTTACAGATTCCATTCGAAAAAAACTTATTGAAGAGCACCTTTAATGGGAAAAAATGGTGGAACAAACCAGCATCTGGTAAAATGGGAGGATTTGATAAAACAAAAAATAAAGATAAATTAATTTTTTTATCAAAGCTCGATGAAATTAGAGTAGCTTTTCTGAATTCAAAAAAGAGACAAAAATGGGGCTATCAAAAAAAACTAAACCTTTTTTCAAAAATTTTAAATTATCTTATTTTTATCTTTACTTTTTTTCTTCCTTTTAAATCTGAATTATTAAAGTTACCCTCAAAGAGTTTAGCACTTGATATGTTAATGTCTTACAGAATTTTTAGATTAAGTAGTTATTTTACTCACTTAAAAAAAATTGAAGATATAAAAACGAGAATGCTATTCAGGAATTATGCGAGTGAACAAATAGAAAAACAAATAGGAGTAGAAAAGTTTGTCGAAGCAGTTTTTCATTATGATTTAGACGGAAATATAGATATAGAGATAATAAAAAATAAAAACTCAGAAAATATGAAAATGAACATTATAAATTTCAAAATTAAAAATGGTTTAGAAAAGAAAAACATATTGTTTGATACAATTTTATTATTTACTAGATTTCTTCTTTTCTTTAAATTTTTTTTTCAAATGAGATTTACAATGATCTTGTTTATTTTAAAGATGAATAAGATTAGATATGTCGATATATTTAACTTAAAATAAGTTTATTTTTCAATATCGAGTAAAATTTGTCTAACTCTATTCTTGTAAGTATGATTTTTTAAGATATGTTTAACGATATTTTTAGATATTTTTAAACGTTTTTCAAAATTATTACATAACTCTAAAATTTTATGTTTGAATAAATGAAAATCGTCAAAAGAAGTTGAAAAATTTTTAATTTCTTCATCTAAATTTAAATAACCATCAAATTGATAATTAAGTTTTTCATTAAAAACTAAGGCACCCTCTACTAAAAAAATATTAAAAAAATTTGTATTAAAATCTAAATTTTCATCTTCAAATAATATGTTGATTTTTGACTTTCTAAATATTTCTAAGAAGTAGTTAAAATTAGTTATTTCACCTTTAAAAATAATATTTTTATTTATGAAATGTTTTGAATAATCCATCAAACCATAAAATTCCATTATAAATTTTTCATCAAAATTATTAACTAAATTTGCTAGTTTTATGTGTTTATCAGAATTATCTTTTGCATTTTTATAAATTATTTTTTTAGACCCAGTAAATAGCTGACTTCTGGTATAATTACTTATTACAGAAACATCAATATTCTGATAAGACTTTATGTCATTATTTAAAAACTCAATATCCGAAAGAGTTAAAACTTTCTTGAAGTTATTAGCAGCAGGAAGCATTTGAAATATTTTCAATTTTTTATTTTCTCTAGTATTTTTTCTTAATGTGTAAATTACGTCATTTTCATTAAAATTTGAAAGATCTACTAAATCATTGATATCTGTTACCCAACAAATAAATTTAACGTTTTTGTTTACTTTTTTTGGCTTACCTCCATTTACTCTAAATACAAAATCAATTTTTTTTTCGTTTAATAAAAAACTTAGGTTTTCATCATTTATTGGTGCAATCAAACTTATACAATAATGACCTTTTTTTCTGATTTCATCACTTAAATCGCTGAGATTAATTATGTCTTTAAAATTATTTGACTTTGGAATGAGCAAAAAAGTTGATTTTTTCATTTTTCTAGATCTCTAAGAATCTTTTTAATTCTTTTTTCCCATGTGTGCTCATTTATCACGGTTTTTCTGGCATTCTTTCCAACCTTAACTCTTTTTTCTGTATCCATTAGCCAATCATTGATTAAATCTTCAAAATTTTCTTTTGTGAATGTCACAAAATGTTCATTTTCTTCAAAAAACTCATTAATCCCAGATACCAATGAATTTTTTTTACTTTTAGGTAGGGCTAAAAAGCCTCCATTAGCCATTATTTCTATAACTTTGGAATGCATACCCAATCCATGAGTGTTATTGAATAGATTAATCTTAGTTTTTTTGTAAATTTCAAATAATTCTTGTTGATTTTCTATATGCTTTCCTGAAAAATCTTTAAACTCTAAAATATTAATCCATTCTTTTCCAAATAAACCAAAGTTATACGAATGTTTTGAAAGTAATCTTGCTAATACTAACCTATCCAGAAACCGAGGGTATTCCGTACTAAAGAAAGTTCTCCATTCTTTAAAAATTTGAGAACTAGGATATTTAAAGTTTTTTTTAATTCTTTGTTTTATTTTATATTCTAAAAATTTTACATCTATATTCCCTGAAAGTGGTTCATAGTTAGCTTCTACTATTATCTGTAAATCAGTCATAAATAATTTCCAGAAATCTAATTCATATTTATTCTCATTTTTATGAGTAAGATTAGTTGACCATTCCAAAAAATATTCATCGATAAAATGATTTTCTTTATAATCATAATTTCTAAAATGAAGATCAAAGAATGGTGCTAAAATAGTTGATGGCATATAACCACAAATTGAAAATTCTAAATTTTGAAATTCATTTACTAAATTAAAGTTTGAGTTAAGATTTGGCAAATTTGCTGAAACACTCGATGGTTCAATTCCAGGATATAATGTAGTTGTAAAACAATTAATATTTTTTGTAACACCAAATGACTTTGGAGATGCATAAAAATATACGATGTCTTTTTGATCATAATTTTCTAGCAAATTATCAGAATCATAATAAAAATCTTGAAACCAGCTTATAAATCTAATCTTCTTGTTGAGGCCAAGGGGTTTCCCTTTATTTATTGCAAAAATTACATCAAATGAATGGTCTTTTAAAAAGCTTTTAATTTTATTCTCTGAATATTCTAATGTAAATATATGGGCATCTACATTAAACTTTGAAAATGCAACTTTTATATCTTCTAGTTGAATGAGGTCATAGTTTAAAACTCTATTTGGAATTAGGAGAATTTTTAAATTTTTTAAACTACTCATAAATAACTAAATTCTAATGTTTCTTTTAATTAACATAAAGGTAAAAGTTTTTTAGTGGGCAATTTTATAAATTTGAACGGTTTAAGGCATATATTTTGCAATATTTTATTGAAGAAATTAATTACCTAAGTAATTAGAAATTTTTCTAAATATTTTGGTTTCGTTTATGAATGAAGATGCTACCGAATAAAATAAAAAATTTGCATAAATCCAAAAAATCTTTTTTAGTTCCAAAATTTCTGGTTTTTGATGTACAAACTTTTCAAAAAAACAGTGATTTGGTGTTTAGGAAGGTAAAAAAAGAATTTAAGACAAATAAAGTTGCAATCAGATCTTCTAGTCTTAATGAAGATAATTTAACTTCAAACGCAGGAAAATATCATAGTGAATTGAATGTAAATATTAAGAAAAAGAACATTTTATTAGCTACAAGAAAAGTTATCAAAAGTTACGAACCTATAAATAGAATAAAAGAGAAATTTATAGTTCAAAGAATGATAACAAATTCAAAAATGAATGGAGTTATATTTACTCGCGATCAAAACAATGGTCTTCCATTTACAACAATTAATTTTACGCTTGGAAATAAAACAAACCTAATTACCTCTGGTGAACAAAATGGTATTGTTTTCAAGTATATAAATTCGTTCGAACCCAATATTAAAAAGTTTAATATTAAAAAAATTTGCTTTTTTGTTGAAAGATTAAAAAAATCCTTAAATTTATCTAATTTAGACATTGAGTTTTCTATATCATCTTCAGGAAAGATCAATCTCCTGCAAGTAAGAGAGTTAAAATTAAAAAAAAAACGAAAAACTGTTAACGTCTTCAAATCATATAAATTATTAGAAAACAAACTTAATAAAATTTTATATGACAATTCATTTTTAAAAGGAAAATATACTATTTATTCAACGATGAGTGATTGGAATCCCGCTGAGATAATAGGAATTAAACCTAATGAATTGTCTTATTCTTTATACAGTGAATTAATAACTGATTATATTTGGTCAAAAAGTAGAGCGTGTTTTAATTATTGCGATTTAGGTGAGACACCCTTGATGTTTAATTTTCTTGGCACACCATTTATTGATTTAAGAGCTGATTTTAACTCCTTCATACCGAATAATTTAAATGAAAATTTAAAGAACAAGTTGGTAAATTTTTATTTAAAAAAATATAAAAAAAAACCTGAATATTATTTTGACAAAGTTGAAAGCCAACTTTTGATTGGTAATGTGGATTTCAGTACTTATAAAAAAATTAAAATTTTTGGAAATAAATTAAATAAAAGTGAAATTAAAAATTTTATTAAAGAACTTGAGAAAATTACCAATCTTTCATTTGAAATTTTACAAAAAAGTATAGAAAAATATAAGAAAATTAAAATTTTACTTAATAGAATTCAGATAACTGAAAGTAATCCAATTAATAAAATTTACAACTATATTAATATCTGTAAAAATTATGGAACTCTGCCATTTGCTAATATTGCTAGATGTGCATTCATATCCACAAATTTTTTAAATTCAATGGTAGAGGAAGAGATTATTACTGAATTTGATAAAAATCTATTTTTGAATTCTATTAGAACTATTACAACAGAAATGCTGAATGAATTAAATAAAAAATCAAAAAAAAGGTTTTTAAAAAACTTTGGTCATTTAAGACCAAGTACTTATGATATAAATTCACCAAGTTATAATGAAAACTATAATGAATACTTTAGTAAATTTAATGAAAAATTAACATTAAAGAAAAAGAAATTTAAATTTTCAGAAATTCAAAAAGAAAAGATTCAGAATAGATTAAAAAAATTAAATATTTCTATTTCGACAGATAATTTTGTTAAATTTATTGAAAAGAGTATAATCCACAGAGAAAAATCAAAATTTTATTTTACTAAGTCAATTGAGTTAATTTTTTTAGAAATAAAGAAGATTGGAAAACAGTTTGGAATTTCTTCAAATGATCTTTGTTATATAGATATCAAAGTTATTAAAAATCTTTATAACAATTTCACTCTAAATGAGGTTAGGAGAACTTTAAAGAAAAATATAAAAGAAAATAAATCAAACTTTAATTTTAATAAACATTTTACCCTGCCAAATAATATTATTAACCCAATTGATATTAATTCAATATTTGAAATTGATCAAAAACCTTCTTTTATAAATGATAAAAATGTTACAGGTGAAATCGTTATTTTATCTAAGAACAACTTAAAAACAAAAATGACAAACAAAATTATATGTATTAGAAATGCAGATCCAGGTTATGATTTTATTTTTACTAAAAATATAAAAGGTCTAATTACAGAATATGGGGGACCTAATTCTCATATGTGTATTAGATGTTCTGAACTTGGAATTCCAGCAGCTATTGGTGTAGGAAATAGTACATATCAAAAAGTTATAAATTCAAAAAAAATAACTTTGGATTGCTTTAATAAGAAAATTACTTTGTAAAATGTTAGTTGGAATAACACCTAAAATTAAAAAAAATTACACTGAATACGAGTATTCTATTGATATAAATCTAATTAAATTTGTCAAATTTTTATACCCGGAAGCTAAATGTGAAATATTATTTGAAAAAAAAAAAATAGAGCTGGATCTTTTGATTATATCTGGAGGCAACGATCTTTATTCTCTAAATAAAAAAAAAGAACATCTAATAAGATCAAAGCTTGATTCTTTTTATTTAAAAAAAGCAATTATGTATGAAATACCAGTTGTTGGGATATGTTATGGGGCTCAATTTATAGCCCATTATTACGATAGTGAATTTAAAACATTAAAAGATCATATTTCTACAAAACATAACATTATTTTTAAAAATAAAAAATTTAAAGAATTTTTTGTTAATAGTTACCATAATTATGGAATAAAATATTTAGGTAAAAAGCTTTCCTCAGTTTGTACTGCTAATGATAAGTCTGTCGAATGTTTCAAACACAAAGAATTAAATATCATTGGGTTAATGTGGCATCCTGAGAGGCACCTACCCTTTAAATCAATTGACAAAAAAATTATAAGAAAGAATTTATGCAGTTAATTGTGTTAGCCTCAGGAAGAGGATCTAGGCTTGAAAATTATACAAATAATAAACCAAAATGTTTGGTAAAGGTGTGTGATAAACCTATTATTTCTTATTTGAAACCAGCTTTTAAGTTTTACAAAGAAGTAATTTTAATAACAGGTTATAAATCGAATCTTTTAAAAAGATATTTAAAAAATTTATCAAATGTAAATTTTATAAATAACATAAAATTTTCATGCACGAATATGGTTGAAAGCTTATTTTTGGGGAATCAATATGTCAATGATGATGTTGTTATCTGTTATTCAGATATTATTTTTGATTTAAATATTTTAAAAAATATTAATAAGTGCGAGCACAGTACTATTCCTATAAATCAAAATTGGTTGAAACTCTGGGAAAAAAGGATGAATAAACATCAAATAATAGATGATGCAGAGGATTTAAAAATAAATGAGGATAAAGTTACTATGATCGGTGAAAAGATAAAAGAAAAAGCGTTTCCGCAGTTTCAGTTTATGGGAATTTTAAAGCTGAAGAAAAATGATTATAAAAAACTACATAAATTTTATTCTTCTATTATGAATAGAACGATCGATTTGACATCCTTCTTGAATATTGCGATTTCAAATAGGATAATAGATTTGCATCATTATAAAACAAATAAGTTTTGGTTTGAAGTTGATAGTGTGAGTGATCTAATTCTTGCTGAATCAGTTTTAAATACTAATTTTTTAGTTGGGCATAATACGCCACGGTTTTAAAAGGTACTTTGATATATCCTTCATCAATTTT
>MDTG01175504.1_pt1 | contig 18176 bp, 17 predicted proteins | sample 811421 | NCBI WGS metagenome assembly MDTG01 (sample SAMN05326645, study PRJNA326480) | marine metagenome | isolation source: seawater | place: Pacific Ocean: South East | collected 2011 | reverse complement strand
TTGGACAAACAATAATCATTTTAGAATAATGTTTAAAAAAATCTTAATTGCAAACCGTGGGGAAATTGCAGTCAGAGTAATAAGAGCATGTAAAGAGTGGGGAATTTCTACTGTTGCAGTTCACTCTGACGTCGACAGAAATAGTATGCATGTAAGACTTGCAGATGAAAGTATTTGTATTGGATCTCATCAGCCTGCTAATAGTTATTTAAATATTCCCGCACTATTATCAGCTGTAGATTTAACTAATGCTGAAGCAGTTCATCCTGGTTATGGGTTTTTATCTGAAAATGCAAGCTTCGCAAAAGTTTTGGAGGATAATAATATCAAGTTTATTGGTGCTTCATCAAAACACATAGAAATGATGGGTGATAAAATTCAAGCAAAAAAAATCGCAAAAGAAAATGGTTTACCAGTTATTGAGGGCTCTGAAGGTGGTGTAAAAAATATTTCCGAAGCAAAAAAAATTTGTCAAAAAATTGGTTTTCCTGTTTTAATTAAAGCTTCTGGTGGTGGAGGTGGTAAAGGAATGAAGATCGTACATAAGGAAGAGGAATTTGAAACTCTTTTTTCAACTGCAAAAACAGAGGCAATGAAATATTTTGGCAATGATGAAGTATATATTGAAAAATTTTTTCAAAATCCCAGACATATTGAAGTTCAAATACTTTCTGGAAAAAATAGAACAGTTCATTTGCATGAAAGAGATTGCTCAGTACAAAGAAGACATCAAAAATTGATAGAAGAAACTCCAAGTCCAGTTTTAAATGATAAGATTAGAAAAGAATTATTTGATAAAACAGTAAATATGGTTAGTAAAATAGGATATGAGGGTGCTGGAACAGTAGAATTTATTTACGAAGACGGAAAATTTTATTTTTTAGAAATGAATACAAGGGTCCAGGTGGAACACCCTGTGTCTGAAATGGTTACTGGAATTGATATAATTAAAGAGCAAATACATATTGCTTTTACTGGTGAAACTGCACTTAAACAATCAGATATAAATCCGAGAGGTCATGCAATAGAGTGTAGGATAAACGCTGAGGACCCAAGTAAGAATTTCCAGCCTTCACCAGGTACAATTGCTATGTGTCATCAACCTTCAGGATTTAGAACTAGAGTTGATGGAGCAATATTTCAAGGGTATAAAGTAACACCCTATTATGACAGTATGGTATGTAAACTTATATGTCATGGAAGAAATAGAGTTGAGGCTATTCAAAGAATGAACAGATCTTTAGACGAATTTGTAATAGATGGAATTACAACTACTATACCACTTCATAAAAAACTTCTAAACCATAAAAAATTTATCAATTCAGATTTTAATGTAAGCTGGCTTGATAATGAAAAAATACTTTAATAACAGCCGACGAGCCAAATATCGTACACGGGGTGATCAAATGGCCTAATTGATGGGCTAGATGAAAACATCCATCCGTTAAAGACAAATACATCATCGTTGTTTTTACTGGTTAAATCTTTGACCTGAATATAGGCTGTAATTTCTGGGTCATCATCAAATTCTGAATTTTTACATTTTAAACTTTTGATTAATAGATCCTTATAATCTTTTTCCTCATTATTTTTAAGTTTAATAAGAACATTTTTTGAACTAATTTTATCTAAAATTTTAATATTAGTAAAATTTCCCTCAAGTTTATTTGCAAACAACAAATTTGGGTCATAAAAAAAAACCAATAAAGTTAATATAAATAAATTAAATTTAATTTTTCCAGGTTTTATATTTCTTCTTTTCAACATCTTTGTCTTTATTTGGGTAATAAGCTGATTCTGTTCCAGTTAAATTTGGTTGATGTGGTTTTTGCCAATCATATTTTTTTATATCGTGTTTTTTTTCAATTTTATTTGGAGTAAAATGCATCCAGGAGTACCATTCGACTGGAATTTTTGATGCATCTACTTCATTTGAATAGATAACCCATCTTTTACCATTTTTACTTTGATAATATTTATTATTGAAAGAATCTTTACCTACATATTTACCAAAGAATATAGTTTTAATTCTTGTGCCAAATGTATCCTGATTCCACCAAGTGAAAATTTTTTTAAGTAGTGTCAACATATAAAATAATTAAATTTCAATTCAAAATTGTATAAATTAAATTAGACTAAAATCTGTTATTGTATATAAATAAAATGAATCATTATTCAAACAAATTTAATAAAATTGGGGTCAAATGGCAAAATATTTAGTTGAAACATATTATACTTGTACGTTTAAAGTAAATCATTATTTAGATGACATAAATGAAAATGAGCTTAAAAATCTTGAAAAAAGAGACGATGGAAAGTTCGAAGTTATAGACGTAAAGCTTGATAATCGAAAAACAAAAAACCTTGATCCTAAAAATAATAATAAAAATGAGAACAAAAACATCAATATTGTTGCAAATAACAATTCCTCAGATGTTAAAGATTTAGAAAACATAATAAAATCTAAAAATCCCAACACAGATAATAATAGCAAAAGGTTTAGTATGCCAGATAGAAGAAAGGGATATATACAAAAAGCAACAATTGGTGATCATAAAGTTTATTTACATACAGGAGAATATGAAGATGGAAAAATTGGTGAAATATTTATTGATACCAGTAAAGAAGGTGAACTTGTTAAGGCTTTAATGAATAATTTTGCAATAGCAGTTTCTCTAGGACTTCAGTATGGTGTTCCTCTTGATGAGTTTATAAGCGCTTTTGTTGGAACTAAATTTGAACCATCTGGTAAAGTTTATGGCAATGATAGAATTCTCAGTGCATCTTCAATTTTAGATTATATTTTCAGAGAACTAGCTATTTCTTATCAAAATAGAGAAGACCTTGCTCATACACCAGCAATAGGAGCTTCTGATAACTCAATTTCAGAAGAGAAAAATTCTGATGATCAGAATCAGTTATTAAAAATAGTTAAAGATATAACTAGTAAAGGCTTTGTAAGGAATAATTATAAGAAAAACTTAGTTGATATATCTGACGTAAAAATTAGTCTTAAAGGTAAAAAATAAATTATTTTTTCAATTTTAAGGATAAATTAAGTTCCTTTAACTGGCTTTCAGTTACATCTGATGGTGCATTCATCATTAAATCTTGAGCGTTTTGATTCATTGGAAACATTGTGACTTCTCTTATATTTTTTTCATTCGCTAAAAGCATGACTATTCTATCAATACCTGGTGCTATCCCTCCATGGGGTGGAGCACCATAACTTAGAGCATTTATCATGCCACTAAATTTTTCATCAACTTGAATTTTGTCGTAACCAGCTACAGAAAAAAGTTTATACATTAGTTCGGGAATGTGATTTCTTATAGCTCCTGATGAAAGCTCAACTCCATTACAGACGATGTCATATTGATAAGCAAGTATATCTAGTGGTTTTTCAAAATTAATTTTTTTTATATCGCCCTGGGGCATTGAGAATGGATTATGACTAAATTCTATTTTATTTGTTTGTTCATCTCTTTCAAACATTGGATAATCAATTATCCAACAAAAAGCAAAAATATTTTCATTAATTAAATTAAGATCACTGGCAATTTTATCTCTCGCTAAAGATGTTATTTTTTCTAATTCTTTTTTTTTATTACAAGCTAAAAAAATACTATCCCCTATTTCTGCATTGGTTTTAAGCATTATTTCTTTTAAAGCTTCTGATGAAAAAAATTTTCCTACAGGTCCTTTTGCAGTGATATCTTTATCTTTTTCAAAAGTAAAATAAGCTAACCCTGACGCTCCTTGGTCTTTTGCCCATTTATCAATATTATCAAAAAAACTTCTAGGCTTATCTTTTGTGTTTTTAGTGACAATACATCTAACTTTTGAGCCACTCTTAACTAACTTTTTAAATATTTCGAAAGAGACGTCATCTCTATTAAAAATCTCTGTTATATCAGTAATTATTAATGGATTTCTTAGATCTGGCTTATCACTACCATATTTTAATAAAGCATCAGCATAAGAAATTTTAGGAAATTTCTCAAACATCAATTTTTTTTTTGAAAATTTTTTAAAAGTATTCACTAATAACTCTTCGACTACTCTAAAAACATCGTCCTGTTCAACAAATGACATTTCTAAATCTAATTGATAAAATTCACCAGGACTTCTATCTGCTCTTGCATCCTCATCTCTAAAACAAGGTGCTATCTGAAAATACTTATCAAATCCAGAAACCATAATAAGTTGTTTGAATTGTTGTGGAGCTTGGGGAAGTGCATAAAATTTACCAGGATTTAATCTACTCGGTACAAGAAAGTCCCTTGCACCCTCGGGGCTCGATGAAGTCAATATAGGTGTTTGAAATTCTAAAAAACCTAATTTATTCATTTCATTTCTAATAAAAGAAATAACCTCAGATCTTAAAATTATATTTTCATGAATTTTTTTTCTTCTTAAATCTAAAAATCTATATTTTAATCTTATTTCCTCAGCGTACTCTTGGTCACTAAAGACTGGCATAGGTAATTCTTTACAAGTTCCTAAAACGTCAAAACTATCTATTGATACCTCAATTTCACCCGTATCAATTTCTTTATTAATTGTTTCATCACTTCTATCAATAACCTTTCCTTCTATTTGTATTACTGTCTCAAGTTGAATTTTTTCTAGTTCAGAAAAATTAGCATTTTCTTTATCAATAATGCACTGAGTAATCCCATAATTATCTCTTAAATCAATAAATAGTAAGTTTCCATGATCTCTTTTTTTATTTATCCATCCTGAAAGTTTAACTTTTTTTCCAACATGTTTTTTTCGTAATTCATTACAGTTGTGGCTTCTATATTTATTCAATTACTCCTCCAAAGCATCTTTAATTATTTTAAAATCAATTGGCTTTTTCTTTTTTAAACTTATCTCGTCGATCTTATATATAAAATCAAATATATTGCTATATGATCTATCAATTTTTTTGATTATATAATCTATTAATTTTTTATCTAGAAAAATTTGACGATCTGATAAGTTTTTCAAAATTAGAGCAAAAATCAATTCATCATCTGGTTTCTCAATATTTTGTAAAAGAAAATTCCTAGTTCTAGACTTTAAATCATTTAACTTAAAATTTAAATCAACAATTGGTTTTATTGAAGTAACTATCAAATATTTATTGTCTTGTTCAATAATATTATACAAAGTATAAATTAGTTTTTCATCAATATCCTCATTTAAGTTTTCTAATATTATGTTTTGATAAATCTTAATTTCTTTAAAATGACTATTATTAAGTAAATTTGCCTCTAAATTAAAACCTTTGAATTTATCTAAAAAAATTTTTACCAAATGAGTTTTGCCAGAACATCTTTCACCACTTATATTTAAAAAATTTTTTTCCCATTTTGGCCAATTATTTAATAAATCAAAAACATGTTTATTACTTTTTGATATGTAAAAATTATGATCATTAAGATTATTTTCATGATTAAATCTAATAATTTTTTGATTACTATCTCTCATTCTAAAATCCAAGGATTACTTTTAGTATTAATTTTGAAATTATTTTCTTTCATTACCTTCAAAAAATTATTTGGAGTTCCATTAAATATTATTTTATAATAAACATAATCTTTATCAATTTTTGATATAAAAAAATCATATATTAAATCAATTGTATTTAAGTTTTTTTCAAAACTTAGAGATTTTACACTTTCAGCGTTATCCACTTTTATATCCAAAGATAATTTTATAGATGTATTTATTTGATTTGTATCTTTCAAATGATCCTCATAAACATTTTTCAATTTATCAATAATTTCCTTAATTTGAGATGAATTATTTAAGTTAACATCTGAAAATGACTGATTTTTTAAAATTAAATTTTCTTTTATGAATATCCTTGATAAAATTCTTATCTTATCTTCATCTTTAAATATTAAAGCTACTATTGAATCTTTTAAGTCATATTTATTTATTATTTCCTTAAAATCATATTTTTCAATAAATTCATATTTTTCTTTAATTAAATTTAAATCTTCAAGATCCTCCGTTGGTAAAATATATTCAATCAGATGATAAGTTTGATAAGATTGATTCCATTCATTAAAAATTTTGTTATTAGAGAATATTAATAAATCTTTTGTTTTTTCATCAATTATTATTGGTATAAATAAAAGTCTTTTTCTTTCTGGTATAGATGGAAAGATATTTTTTTTTTCAAGATAATTAAAAACTTTTTTTTTATTAAAAGACACACCTAAATTTACAAAATATATTTCATCAATAAATTTTTCCTCTTTGATTGTAAAAGTTTCAACCATGCCTTTGATTTCATTGAGCCTAACCTCATTTATTTTTTTTCGATCTGAAGAGTTTACAATTAAAGAGATTAATTCTAAAAAAGCTTTTCTAAAACCATCATCAATTACCTTATTTTTTTGAAAATTAATCTCAAATGGCTGAGAAATTTCAATGTTATCAATATTAAAAGATTTTCCCTCAACTTTAGTTGTGGAAAAAAAAAATATTGTTAGAGATAGAGTTATAAAAAAAATATATAAGGTTTTTAAATGAATTATTTTATATTTAGATCTCATACCTTATAATAATGAATAAAAACTTATTTACCTATAAAAAAAGTGGTGTTGATATTAGAGCTGCCGACAAATTTGTAGATTTCATTTCAAATATCTCAAAAAATAGAAAAAGGAAAAAAAAAATTAAAAACATAGGTGGCTTTGGGTCTATTTCAGATATTCCAAAAAATTTTAAAAACCCAAAAATTGTAGCTTGTACAGATGGAGTTGGCACCAAAGTAGAAATCGCAAATATAATCAAGAAATATGACACTATAGGAATTGATCTTGTCGCGATGAGTGTAAATGATTTGATTGTTCAAGGAGCAAAACCATTAATTTTTTTGGATTATATATCTATTAACAAAATTGATTTAACAAAATTAAAATCAATTATGAGAGGAATTGTTAAAGGCTGTAAAATTTCAAATTGTAATTTAGTTGGTGGTGAAACTGCAGAAATGCCCGACACATATGAAAAGGGTAAGTTTGATATAGCTGGATTTGCGGTAGGTATAGTTGAAGAAAAAAAGATTTTGAATAAAGAAAAAATAAAGAAAAACGATTTAATTTTAGCTATTCCTTCGAATGGTATGCATTCAAATGGCTATTCACTTGTAAGACATTTAATTAAAAAAAAAAAAATTAATATCAAAAAGAATGCTTTTTTAAAAAAAGAATTAATAAGGCCAACTAAAATTTATGTTTCTGAAATAATGAATTTAATTGATAAAGGTTTATTAAAAGGTTGTGCAAATATAACTGGGGGTGGGCTATATGACAATATTAAACGGATAATTCCTAATAATCTTTGCGCAGAAATTGATTTAGATAAAGTCAACCCTTTAAAAATTTTTAAGTGGCTAAAACAAAATAAAATTCAAGATAGTGAAATGTTGAAAACTTTTAATTGTGGTGTAGGTTTTTGTTTAGTAATAAATCCGAAAAATTTGAATAAAGTAACAAAATATTTTTCAAGGGAGTATAAACCATATGTTATTGGAAAAATTTCATTAGGAAAAAAAAGAGTAAAATTGCATGGTAAAATTAATTGGAGGAAATAAAATTAGAACTGCTGTTTTTATATCAGGTTCGGGGAGTAATCTTAAAAATCTTATCAAATTCTCGTTATTAAAAAACTGTCCAATAAAAATTATTTATGTTGTATCAAGTAATAAAAATGCCAAAGGATTAGATCATGCAAAAAAATATAAAATTAAAAATCAAGTGTTTGAATTTAAGAGAAAAACTGAAGATGAAGATAAGATTTTAAAAAATTTAAAAAGAAATAAGATAGATTTAATTTGTCTTGCTGGTTTTATGAAAATTTTATCCGGAAAATTTATAAAAAAGAGCAAAACTACAATTTTAAATATACACCCCTCACTTTTACCCAAATATAAAGGCCTAAATACACATAAGAGAGTAATTAAAAATAAAGAGAGGTATTCTGGTTGTACTGTTCATTATGTAAATTCTAAATTAGATTCTGGACAAATAATTTTACAAAAAAAAGTAAAAATATTAAAGTCAGATACGCCAAATAAACTAGCTAAAAAAATTTTGATACAAGAGCATTTACTTTACCCTAAAGCTATAAAGAAGTTATTTTTTAGTCTTTAAAGAAAAAATTTATTTCAATTTTAGCGTTTTCAACACTATCTGATCCATGAACTGAGTTTTTATCAATTGAAATCCCATATTTTTTTCTTAATGTGCCTTCTTCTGCCTCACTAGGATTTGTTGCTCCCATAAGTTCTCTGTTATCAAGAACTGCATTTTCTTTTTCTAGAACCAAAACTACAATAGGTCCAGATGCTAAATAATCGCATAAATCGTTATAAAATGGTTTTGTTTCATGTACCTTATAAAAGTTTTCAGCTTCTGATTTTTCTATTTGAATTTTTTTTTCTTTAATAATTTTAAAACCTTTATTCTTAAATATTTCCTTAATTTCATTATCTAAGTTTCTTTCCACTGCGTCTGGTTTGATAATTGATAATGTCTGTTCTGCACTACTCATATTCATCCTCTATAAGTTTATTTAATAATCTCACTCCAAAGCCTGTTGCACCGCCTGAATTTAGTGCTCCACCATATTTTGAAAAAGCCATACCTGCTATATCGAGATGTGCCCATGGAGTTTTATTTAAAATAAATCTTTGTAAAAATTGTGCTGCTGTAGTTGAACCTGCTCCACCTATGTAGTTTATATTTTGAACATCAGCATTTTTTGAATTTATAAGTTTGTCATAGTTTTTATGTAAAGGCATTCTCCAAACTTTTTCCTCAACTTTTTCTCCTGCATTCAATATCTGTTTTGATACTTTATCATTATTAGAAAATAATCCTGCATATTCTGATCCTAATGAAACAATAATAGCACCTGTTAATGTTGCGAGATCAATTATAAATTCTGGTTTAAATTTTTTTTCCGTAAATGTTAAGGCATCGGCTAAAACTAATCTACCTTCGGCATCAGTATTTAAAATTTCTATAGTCTTTCCACTATAAGATTTTACTATATCTCCTGGCCTTTGAGCATTTCCACCAGGCATATTTTCTACTAACCCAACAACACCTACAGCATTAACTTTTGCTTTTCTTAAAGCAAGTGTTTTCATCAAGCCAACTACAACTGCTGAGCCAGCCATATCGTATGTCATATCTTCCATAAATTTTGCAGGTTTCAAAGAAATTCCACCTGTATCAAAACAAACTCCTTTACCAACAAATGCCAGTGGTTTAGATTTATTTTTTGCTCCATTCCATTCCATTGTAACAAGATATGATCCTCTAATACTTCCCTGCCCAACTCCAAGAAGAGCATTCATACCAAGTTTCTTTAATTTTTTTTCATCATAAATATTTATTTTTAAACCAATTTTTTTTAAAGAATTAATTCTTTTTGCATATTCGTCTGGATGTAAGATATTACCCGGTTCAGAAACTAAATCTCTTGCAAAGAAAGTTCCTTTTTCTAAAGCAGTAAATTTGAGTAAATCATGACTAGAAATTTTATTTTTGTTTCCAACGACATTAAGAGAAATCTGTCTTAATTTTATTTTTGTTTTATATTTGTTAAATTCATAAGATTTTAATTTTAGCCCGTGAAGAAAATGACCTATATAATTTTTATGTTTACTTAAAATACTGTCAGAATTTATTAAATATTCACAACTTTTGCCATGATTTATTCGCTTAAAAAACTCACCCCCAAGATTTTCTATGTCAGATATTTTAGAATCTTTTTTTATAGAAATTAGTAATATTTTTTTTTTAGAACTAAGCTCAAAAACAAATATTTTTTTATCAAGATCAATTGTTTTTAATAAATCAGATATGTATGAGAATTCTGCACTTGAAAGATACTTTTTAAGAGGTCTAATATTAAATTTTTCATCAGCAAATAAGACCAGATTTGCATCATTTTTTTTCGAAGAAATATTTTTAAAATTAATTTTTATAGACATAAATTTTTAATTACAAAGAATTATAAATGAATGCTATATATTGAGAAATTTATAATTTTCAATGAAAAAATTAATATTTAGGAAATTCGCTAAAGATACATCAAAGTTTTTCATATTAATGTGCTTAGTGGTGGGTTTAATTGTATGGACCTTACAAGCTGTAAATTACTTTGATTTTGTTACCCAGGATGGACATGGATTGAAAACTTATTTTTCATATATAGTTTTAAATTTTCCGAAAATTGTCCATAGAATTATCCCTTTTATTTTTTTCATTTCTTTATTCTACATGCTGACTGATTATGAAATGAGAAATGAATTATTAATTTTCTGGACATCCGGCGTTAGTAAGATTAATTTTGCGAATAAGATAATACTTTTATCAGTAATCTTAACTATTTTTCAAATAGGTATAGGTAGTTTTTTTTCTCCGTTATCTCAATACAAAGCAAGAGAATATTTAAAAGAGTCAAATATTGATTTTTTTACATCCTTAATTAAAGAGGGAAAATTTATTAACGCAGTTGACGGATTGACAATTTTCATAAAAAAAAAAAATAACGATGGATCGTTTTCAAAGGTTTTCATAGATGACTCCTCTAAAAATTCATCAAAGATGATTCATGCAAAAAATGGAATTATAATTGATGATGAGAAAAAGAAGATTTTTAGGTTATATGATGGACAGGTAATAAATAAAGATAAAAAAAAAATAAATGTATTTGCTTTTGACCAGATTGATTTTAATCTAGCAGATTTTTCCTCTAACACTATATTAGTACCTAAGCTACAAGAAATTCCATCAATCATTCTTTTAAAATGTAGGTTAAAATTTTTAAATAAGGTTTCGGATAGTAAGAAATATAATTTTACTTGCAAAACCTCTCTTCAAAATGAAATAGATCAAGAATTATTTAAAAGGTTGTATAAACCGATTTATATTCCTCTTATTGCTATTATGAGTTGTTTTTTGATTATTGTTCCTAAAAATAGTATACGATACTACAAAAATAGAAAGATAATTTTCTTAGCAACATTGTTAATTATTATAATTTCTGAAGCTTCACTAAGATACTCAACAGTGTCAAATTTTTCTACCCTTTTATATCTTTTAATACCGTGGTTTTTGTTAGTTACAATTTATACAATTTTTTACAATAGGACTAAAAATGTTTAAAACTTATGAAAAATATATAATCAAAAATTTTATTTATAAGTTTTTAACAATAAGTTTAATTTTTATTAGTTTAATAATTGTTTTAAGTATCTTGGAGGAAATTTCTTTTTTTAAAAATTTAGATACAAATTTTTTATATCCTTATTTATTAACATTACTAAGTGCACCTATAACTTTATTTGAAATATTTCCGTTTATTTTTCTTTTATCAACTCAATTTTTGTTTTATGATCTGTTTAAGAAAGATGAATTGAATCTTTTAAAAATAAATGGTCTTAGTAATTTAAAAATTATTAAAACTTTATTCTTAACTTCTTTTGTAATTGGAATATTAACTGTTTTAGTATTTTATAATGCAGCCTCAAAATTGAAATTTTATTATACCGATATTAAAAACTATTTTTCAAATGATAATAAATACTTAGCAGTAGTGACTGATAGTGGTTTATGGTTGAAAGATGAAATTGAAAATTCGACTTATATTGTTAAAGCCAATTATATAAAAGATAACTTTTTAATGAATGTTGTTATAAATATATTTGACGATAATTTTAATTTGAATAAAACAATTCAATCAAAAAAAATAAATATTAAAAATCAAAGCTGGATTATAGAAAATCCTATCATCTCAAGTAATAATATTTCTGAGGAAAACACTGATTTATTAATTTTTAAAACTAACTTTGATACAGAAAAAATTAATAGTCTTTTTTCTAATATTTCTACGTTAAATCTTTTAGAACTTTTTGACTTAAAAAAAGATTATGAGAATTTAGGTTATTCAGCAAATGAAATAGAGATACATTTATTGAGATTATCCTCAACACCAATTTTGTTTGCTGTTTTGACGATTTTATCGTCTGTAATAATGTTTAACTTTAAAAGGAATAAATCACTGTTTTTTTTCATAATTCTTGGTATTTTGATGTCTGTAGTCATTTATTACATCAATTTCCTATTCAGCTCCCTAGGAAATAATGGAAAAATACCCATAATTTGGTCAATTTTTTTACCTTTATTATTTATTTCCATATTTTCAATCATGGGTTTAATTAGGGTAAATGAAAAATAATTTAATTATATTTTTTCTAGTATTTTTGTTCTTAATTAATTCGTCAAAAGCTGAAGAATTTAAATTTGAAACTTCCGAGATTGAAATAGTTAACAGTGGTGAAGTTATTATTGCTAATGATGGAAAAGCAGTTTCTTTGAGTGGAGATTTAGAAATTATAGCGAAAAAATTCAAATATACTAAAGCTAAAGGAATTCTTGAAGCAGAATACGGAACAGCTCATTTTATATCTGATAACTTAAAAGTTGAATTTGATAAAATGATAACAAATCAATCAAGTTTAATAACTACTGCATCTAATAATATAAAAATAATTGATTTGAACAAAAAGATTTCAATAGAAACAGATGATTTATTCTTTGATAAAAAAAATAATATACTAAAATCTAGTACACCTTCACTTCTTAAAGATAAGATTAGTAATATTTTAAGTGCAGATAGCTTTAATTACAATTTAAGTGACGGAATTTTAAAACTAATTAAAGCAAATTTAAAAGATATAAATGATAACAATTTTTTTATTGAAACTGCATATTTGGATACATTGAATGAAAAATTGGTAGGGAACGATTTAACAATTGATTTAAGTAATAAGTCATTTGATAAAGACAATGAGCCTAGAATTAAAGGTAGAACAATTACTTATAAAGATGGAATAACAGAAGTTTCAAAAGGAGTTTTTACAACCTGTAAAAAAAATGACAAATGTCCTCCTTGGCAACTAAGTGCTGAAAAAATTAAACATAATCCAAATAATCAAACTATAAATTATAAAAATGCGTTGTTAAAAGTCTATGATATTCCAGTTATGTATTTTCCAAAATTTTTTCATCCTGACCCAACAGTAAAAAGAAAATCTGGTTTTTTGATTCCAACTTTAAAAAGTGGAAGTGATTCATCAAATTATTTTAGTATACCTTACTATTCTGTAATTAGTCAGAATAAAGATATAACTTTCACTCCGCGTTTTTATTCTGATAATAGTTTTTTATTTCAAACAGAGTATAGACAAGAAAATGAATTTAGTAGTCATATAAGCGACATAAGTATTTTTAATAAGAGTGATCAAAATTCTAAGACTCATTTTTTCTATAAATATAACAAACTTACAGATTTTGCTAATTTTGAGGATAGCACTATTAATCTTAAAATTGAAAAAACTTCTAATGATACGTATTTAAGAAAAAATAAAATATCCTCGCCTATTATAAAAAATTATAATGTTTTAGAAAATACACTTGGAATTGACTTATATTCGGAAGATTTATCTATCAACTCAGAAATAAAAGTTTATGAAAATTTGAATATTACAAGATCTCATGATCGTTATGAATTCATTCTACCAAAAATTGACATAACAAAAAGATTTGAAAACATTTCTTTTCTTAATGGAAATTTTCTGTTGAAGTCAAAAAATTTTATTAGAAGTTATTCTACTAATATCTTAGAAAAAGTGAATATAAATAACTTAATTTTTAATTCTAATCCAAAAATAACTAATCTAGGATTCTATAATGATTATGAATTCATTTTAAGAAATGTTAACTCTGATACACAAAATTCATCTGGATATGCCGAAAACGAAAATTTTTATTATTCGGGTATATTTCAATATAATTCTTCTCTTCCTTTAACAAAAAAGAAAAATGGTTTTTTAAATGTTTTAAGACCTAGATTGGCACTTAAAATTAGTCCTAATCATACAAAAGATTTGAGTAAACTGGATGGCAAAAGATTAGATGTAAACAATATATTTAATATTGATAGAATATCAGCAGGTGACACTATTGAGGGTGGAACCTCTTTTACCTTAGGGAATGATTTTACAATATTCAACGAAAGTGATTCAAAAGAAGTTTTTGGTATTAAATTAGCTAACAATTTAAGACTAGAAGAAAATGATGATTTACCACGAAATAATCAACTCGGATCAAAAAATTCAAATTTTTTTGGGGAAGTTTCATTTAGTCCAATAGATTCGTTTATCACAAAATACTCCGTATCAACTAAAAATAATCTTACAGATATAAATTATGAGAATTTTATTGCCGAAATTAGCATTAATAATTTTGTGACTTCATTTGATTACTTAAACGAAAACCACAGCCAAGATAAAAATTCATATTTGACTAACACAACGAAATATATGTTTAATGACTCTAATAGCATTAAATTTTCAACCAGAGATAATAAATCATCAAATTTAACTGAGTATTATAATCTAATATATGAGTACAAAAATGACTGTTTAGCAGCCTCAATAGAATATAATAAAGATTATTACACTGATAGAGATATTAAACCGAAAGAAAATATATTTTTGAAACTAACTATTATTCCTTTTGGAGAAACAAGTAGTCCAAACCTTAAAGATTAATGTTTAAAAGATTTTTACTAATAATTACAATTTTAGTTTTCTCTTTACAAATATCTATATCAAAATCAGAAGTTTATATTGTAGCAACTATTGATGATGAAATATTAACTAATGATGATATTAAAATGGAGGCTAAATATCTTAAATCACTAAATCCAAATTTAAGTCAATTGACGGATCCACAAATATTAGAAATTGCAAAAAATTCATTAACTAAGGAAATAATCAAAAAAAAAGAGATAATAAAAATTTTTGATCTTACAAAAGAAAATCCTTATTTAAATGATTATCTAAAAAATCTTTATACAAAATTAAATTTTGAAAATGAAAAGGATTTTGAAAACTACCTAATAAGTGTTTCAAATTATTCAATAGATGAGGTCAGAGAAAAATTAAAAATAGAATTAATGTGGAATGAATTAGTTTATTACAAATATGGTAGTCAGGTCATTTTAAATGAGGATAAAATGATTCAAAAAATTGAAAATTTTGAAAATAAAATTAGAAGGAAATATCAACTATCAGAAATTGTTTTTAAAAAAAAGAAAGATGAAAATTTAGAGGATACAATAAATAAAATTAAAATTAGTATATTAGAAATTGGTTTTAATAATACCGCAAACATTTATAGTATTTCGGATAGTGCAAATTTAGGTGGAAAGATAGGTTGGGTAAATGAAAATAATTTATCTGAATTAGTCATCGATAAACTAAATAAAATTTTAGAGGGTCAATTCACTGAAGCGATACAAATTGGAAATAACTACATAATATTAAAAATTGAAAAAATAAAAGAAGAAAATATTGAAATTGATAGAGAGGAAGAATTAGATAAAATGAAAAAATTTGAGACAAATAAACAACTTAATCAATTTTCAAAAATTTTTTTTGAAAAATTAAAGATGAATTATTCCATAAATGAAAAATAATCCAATAGTAATTATGGCAGGAGAACCTGATAGTGTTTTTTTTGAAATTTTTTTCAAAACCCTTAATTCAAATAAATTTAAAAGCTCTTTAGTCCTAATAGCTTCCCATAAATTACTTAAATCTCAAATGAAAAAATTTAATTTCAAGAAAAAAATAAAAATCCTAGATTTCAAAAATCTTCGAAATTATGATCTAAGTACTACAGATATTAATCTAATAAATGTCGATTATAATTTTATTAAAAAAATACCTAGAATTAAAATTGCTATTGAAAAAAATAATTACATAAAAAAATGTTTTGAAGTTTCTTTTAAAATTTTAAAATCTGGTTTTTCTTACAAGTTTATAAATGGCCCAATTAATAAAAGTACATTTTTGAATAAGAAATATTTAGGTGTAACAGAATATATTGCAGCAAAATTTAACATTAATGATGTAGCAATGTTGATTTATGATAAAGAAACTTCAGTATGTCCAGTAACCACACATTTACCAATTAAATTAGTTACTAAAAAAATTAATCAAAGATTAATTAAAGAAAAAACAGCCTTAATAGACAATTTTTTTAAAAAAAGTATTGGTATAAAGCCAAAAATAGCTGTAACCGGTTTAAATCCACATTGTGAGAGTATTCAAGAGTTTAATGAGGACGAAAAGATAATCAGTCCAGCTATAAAATCTCTTAAAAAAAAGGGCTTTAAGATTTATGGCCCGTTTCCTGCAGACACAATTTTTTTAAAACAAAATAGAATAAAATATGATGTTATTTTAGGAATGTATCATGATCAAGTGCTTACCCCAATTAAAGCATTAAAAGAATACAATGCTATAAATATTACTTTAGGGTTACCATTTTATAGGATTTCTCCTGACCATGGTCCTAACATGTCTATGATTAATAAAAACTTATCAAATCCTCAAAGTTTAATAAATGCAATTAAATTTTTAGATAAAAAGTGATAAAAGCTAAAAAAAGTTTAGGGCAAAATTTTTTAGTTGATAAAAATATTATTGAAAAAATAGTCGACACTATTGAAATAAAAGATAAAACAATACTTGAAGTGGGTCCTGGGACAGGTAATCTGACTGCTACTTTATTGTCAAAAAAACCCAAAAAAATTATTGTTGTTGAGAAGGATTTTAATCTATCTAAATTGTTAGAAAACAATTTTAAAGATGAAATATCTATAATTAATGATGATATACTAAAATTAAATGAAAATAATCTTAGCAAAGATCAGTTAATAGTTTTTGGGAATTTGCCCTACAACATTTCAACAGAAATTCTGTGCAAGTGGATTCTAAATTTGAATGATGAAAAAAGATGGTTTAGTAATTTAATTTTAATGTTTCAAAAAGAAGTTGCTGATAGAATTATATCAAAATATAACTGTTCAAATTATGGTAGACTGTCTATACTAGCAAATTGGAAATTAAACATAAAGAAAATAATAGATATCAAACCAAATAGTTTTTCACCCAAACCCAAAATAGAAAGCTCTCTATTATTTTTTTCTCTAAAAAAAAATTTCATAAAACTTAAAAATCCTCATAATCTAGAAAAGATTACAAGAATTTTTTTTTCACATCGTCGTAAAATGATAAAAAAACCTTTTAATCAATTATTCCCTAATAATGATAAAATTATAAAAAAATTAAAAATTGAATTAAATTTGAGACCTCAAAATTTAGATTTTGAAACTTATTATCAGTTAGCTAGCGAGTTTGAAAACTTAAAAAGTTAATTTTTCGACATGTTTTCTAATAAACTCAGAGTCATAATCCTTTGATCCATTGTTTATCTCAGCTTTTATTAAGTCAAGTATTTTTAAATAACATTTGTCCAAGTTTTCATTAATTACAACGTAATCATAATTAATCCAATGTAGTACATCTCTGCTAAATTGTTTCATTCTCTCTTCAGCTATTAATTTATCTTTCATATCTCTATTAGATAGTCTGTCAAATAAAATTTCTTTACTCGGAGGTAAAATAAAAAATGTTATTAGTTTATAATCTAATTTTTTATTTTTGATTTGATCAGCTCCTTGCCAGTCTATGTCAAACAAAACATTTTTACCTTTATTTAATTTATCAATTACAGGTGTGCGTGTTGTTCCATAAAAATTATTAAATACTTTTGCGTATTCTAAAAATTCCTCATTTTTAATTAATCTTTGAAATTTTTCTTCAGTAACAAAGTAATAGTCTTTATCAGGTTTTTCATTGGGTCTTGGGTGGCGTGTAGTGTGTGAAATGGAAACTTCGAAATTATCTATTTTAGATAGTAAATTAACTAATGTAGTCTTTCCTGCTCCAGATGGAGAGGACAAAATTATCATTACCCCATCATTATCAGTGGGCATCAAATAATTAATTAGCTTTTCCTTCTATAAATTTCACAGCATCTCCAACAGTCAAAATTTTTTCTGCTTCACTATCGGAAATTTCTGAACCGAATTCTTCCTCAAAAGCCATTACTAGCTCGACTGTATCTAAGCTATCTGCGCCTAAATCATCTATGAAACTTGACTCTTCGGTTACCTTTGCTTCATCTATACCAAGGTGATCTGCTACTATTTTTTTTACTTTGCTTGAAACATCTTCTGACATA
>MDTG01427127.1_pt1 | contig 18177 bp, 16 predicted proteins | sample 811421 | NCBI WGS metagenome assembly MDTG01 (sample SAMN05326645, study PRJNA326480) | marine metagenome | isolation source: seawater | place: Pacific Ocean: South East | collected 2011 | reverse complement strand
TTTTTTAATTCAATCTCAAATTGTTCTTCACTTAATCCTTCATAATTTATTCCATGCAAAATTTTTAAGGAATTTGCTTTCTCAACTTGCTCTAATTGGTTTGATGCAATAGAAAATGCAAGAGTTGGTAACCCCATATAGGATCGTTCCCAAACAGTTGTGCCGCCTGCACCTATGCTTATTGATGATTTTGCCATCAAATAAGAGATGTTATTTATCTGTTCATGATACTCAGCTCCTATCTTTTGACATTCATCAAAAATTTGTTTTTTGTTTTTGTTATTTGCACCTACAACAACTTCAAAATTAAATTCTTTCTTAGTATCTATTTTTACAAGGGTTCTTAAAGTTTTTAAAGTAAGTTTTTTTTCATCAAAACCTCCAAAAAAAATTAAGATTTTTTTTGGTATGGGCTCAATGTTCTTAAGCTTCTGTGCAATAAACTCTGGTCTAATTAATGCAAATTTCTGACCGAGAAAAATTTTTGCTTTTGAAGGAGTATTTGATTCGTAAAATGTTCTTTTATTTTCAGAGATATTAGCATCAATCAATATATCGCATTCATGTTTTCTGTCTGCAAGGTCGTCAATTACTAAAATATTTTTAGCAACTTTCAAGAAATAGCTCTCCCATCTATAATCTAGTGCATAATGATCAACAATTAACCAATCATAATTATCTTTGATCATTTCTAAAAAAACTTCAGCATCATTTTTCTGACTGGATTCTAGCCAATTTGAATGAGGAAGGTCTCCTTCAAGCTCTTTCTTAGCAGAATCATTATTTAAGTTTTTTATCTTTTTTTTCTTTAAAATTTTTTTGAAATTTTCAGGCAAATTTCTTGTCATGAAAGTGCATGAGCAATCTTGCTCTATGAGGCTATCTGCAATTGTTAGACATCTAGAAAAATGGCCAGAACCTATAGTATTATTTGCGTCCAATCTAAAAAGTATATTCATTTCAACCTTAAGGGCTATGAACTTGTCCAACCACCATCAACTACTAAATTAGCTCCATTCACGTAAGATGAAGCATCAGATGCTAGAAAAAGTATTGGACCTTTCAGTTCTTCAGGAGTGCCAAGTTTAGACAAGGGTGATTTATTTTTTAAAGCTTTGCTAAGTTGATTACTAGAAATCATGTTTGGAAATGGTCCTGGAGATATTGAATTAACTCTTATGCCTTCTTTACCATACTGGCAAGCTGCATATTTAGTCCACTGTATTAATGCAGCTTTTGAGGCTCCGTAAAAAGGAGAGTTAGTCGTTTTTTTATCTGGATAAATTTTATGGTCTGGACTTACCATTCCGTACATTGATGCAATATTTATCACCGAAGCACAATTACTTTTCTTTAAGTACTTCAATGAATGTTTGAAAATATTATTTGCTGCAACAACTGAAACTTCATAACTATTTCTAAAATCTTCAGAGGAAGAATGATCAATATCACCAAGACCCCCTGAATATGCATTGTTTACAACAATATCTAGTTTATTAATAGACGAGAAGAATTTTTTCAATTCTGTTTCATCAGTTATATCAAAACAAGCTATTTCTGCCGATAATCCTACGTCTTTAAATTTTTTGCATATTTTTTTTAACTTTTTTAAATTTCTACCATTTAAATAAACATGTGCTCCTGCTTCAGCTAGAGCTTCAGACATACTTTCTCCAAGATGTCCATATGCACCAGAAATAAAAGCCTTGCGCCCATCTAATGAAAATATATTTTTAACTTTATTAGTCATTTTTTTTCCAATAGAAGGGATTAAGAGTTTTTTCTAAAACCTTTGGACTAGAAAGTTCTATATTTTCTATTTCAAGGTTAGAAAAGCTTTTATTCTTAAATAACATAATATTTTCATTTAGCTGTTCAATATTATTCACTCCAATAATAATACCATCAATCCATTGTTGAGATTTAACAAAGTTAAGGCACATATCTTTAATGCTTTCTCTTTTTAATTCTTTAGTTTTGGCTTTCAACCAGTCAATTACTTCCAAGCTATTGACTGAATTTGCTGATTCCCATAACTTTAAATCTTCTGAAATTAATAAACCTTGAAGGAAAACACTTCTTACATGTATCTGTAAATTCCTATTTTTCTTTTGCTCAGATATTTCTTTTATTAAATCGTCCCATCTTCTATCCAAAATGTTAAATGGCATTTGTATTACAGATATGTCTTCAATAGCTAGGGCAGTGCGCAACTCTTCTACAGTTTGAACTGATATACCTATATCTTGAACGATTTTATTATCTTTTAGGTTTTTTAAAAGTGCCCAGATCTTGCCATCATATTCTATAAGATGTTTAGCTCTATGCAGTAATAAACAATCAAGATTTTTTTCAAGTAAATTTAAAGACTGCAAAATACATTTATGAAAATAACTCTCGATATCATCAGGGTTTTTAGGAAGATTCTTTGATGTAAATTTATTTATTATTTTAAGATTATTATATTTATTTTCTTTCAATAGATTTCCAATTATTTTCTGTGCTTCACCGTAATCCATTGCAATATCGATCCTTGAAATACCCTCCTCATAAGCAACTTGTATTAATTGCTTAATATATAATGCATCGTAAGTATCTTTATTTAATATTCCGTAATTAGGTATCCCTAGTTGAGCTCCACCAAGAATGAATTTGGTTAAGCTGTTTTGCATGGTAATTTAGGATATTCTCTTAGATTGATTGGCAAATTTTTTATATCTTTCTAACTTTCTTTGACAAATGTTATCTGATACTCCCTTAAATCTAAGAGCAATACTAGTTCTTGGTTCACCAGATAAGTTTGGAGGTGCCAAATGAACAATATTGCAATGATGAAAGCTTATGTCGCCTGCATCTAATTCATAATTATCAACTTCAAAATCCAATAAATCTTCTTTGTTTATACCGCTTGAAAAGCCTACAACATCAGATTGGTGGTGATCAAAATCAATCAAATGTGATTTTGGAATTACTGCAAGGGCACCATTTGACTCTGATTGCTTATTAAGCGGAATATACGCTGTTAATGATTTTCCCTCTTCCAGGCAAAAGTAAAAGTTATCTTGGTGGGGTGGGGTGTGAGTAGTTCCCTTCATCTTCTGATGAAGTTCAATTGCATCTAAATATACCTCATCATCAAGAATCTCTTCAGCATATTTAGTTACTTTTGAAGTTAAGAGCTTATTTATTTCTTTGAAATAGCTGTTCGCACCAGCGAGGTATTTAATATTTTTGCCTTCAATAGCAAATGATTTATGATCAAAACCTTCAATTTCAGCAAGCTTCTTTAAGTGCTTAGATACAGAAGCGTTGTTTTCTATGATTTCTTCACAAATTTTTTTTATTACAACAGGGGAGAAAAAATCTTTTTTTATTAAATACCCATTTGAATTAAATTTTTCTTTAAAGTTCATGTGTTAAGCTCTGATTTTATTATAGTTAATGAATCAGTGTATTGAGAGTGTTTTTCTAAAATATTTTTTACACTATCAAATTCTTCTTTAGTGTCTATTCCTAAAAATAATTTTTTAGAGAATTTTAGGTCTGTTAATTTATCACCAAAAGATTTATTTAAACAATTCTCTCTTACATATTTAGTAACATGCTCGAGATTATCTTTCGATTTATCTTGATTAAAACTCTCCAGCAACCATTTAACCTTAATAAATTCTGCACTAAGACCTTTGGGCCAAAGAGAATTTTTCATATCTTCAGGTTCTGCAGACATATAGTCCAAATCATTCTTTTCCCATACATTTTTTAAGTTTTCAAGAAAATGTTTATCAACAATTGGATTATCTGCTGTTAACCTTATAACAACATCATTATCCCTCATATTATAAATCTTAATAATAGCTATGAATCTTTCTAAAACATTTTCTAAACTGCCTCTATAACAAAGTATGCCTGCTTTGCTTAGAGCACTAGCTAAATCATCATCTGATTTTTCATTACTAGTTGCTACTATTAAATCGGAAAATTCATTGCTAGATCTTTCCGCACAAAGCACTGCTAAAGGTTTACCAAATATTTCCATTAATGATTTTTTTGGAAGTCTTTTAGATGAGGTTCTTGCCTGGATAACAGTGATATATTTCATGTAACCTTCTACTTGATAACAGATTTAACAGCTGAAATAACTTCTGAAAGTTTGTCCTCAGAAAGATTAGGGAAAATTGGTAAGCTTAGTGCTCTTTTGTAATAACTTTCACTTGCAGGGAAATCTCCATATTTAAAACCCAAAGATTGATAATAAGGTTGAGTATGAACCGGTATATAGTGAATATTCACACCAATACCTTTTTTTCTCAAATCTTTAAATATTTCAAGATGGGTTTTCTTCAAATAATCAATTTCTAAATTAATAATGTATAAATGAAGAGAAGAATAGTTTTCTTGGTCTCTATATTGTTTTTGAAGAGGTAGATCTAGAAATGATTCATCATATATTTCAGCAATTTTATGTCTACACTTAATGAATTTATCAATTCTTTTTAATTGAGAGATTCCCAAAGCTGCTGAAATGTCATGCATTCTGTAATTATATCCAAGACCTATTTGCTGATAGTACCAGGGACCATCTGGTTCTTTTGTCATATCTTCTGGATTTCTTGTTACTCCATGTGTTCTCAGAATATCGAGTTTCTTTGCGGTAGACTTATTATTAGTTAAAGCCATACCTCCCTCGCCAGTAGTAATTATCTTGACTGGATGAAAGCTGAAAACAACTATATCTGAATAATTGCAATTTCCAATAAAATTATTTTTATACTTAGCTCCAATTGCATGAGAAGCATCTTCAATTATTTTAAAACCATATTGATCAGAAAGTTTTTTTATAGCCTGCATGTTGCATGGCTCACCTGCGAGATGAACTGGTATTAAAACTTTAGGCAGAGCATCTTTTTGCTTAGCAAATCTTAGTTTTTGCTCTAATGCTTCAATAGAAATATTAAATGTGTTTGGATCAATGTCTACGAAATCTACATTGGCTCCACAATAAAGCGCACAGTTTGATGAAGCAACGTATGTTATTGGTGAGGTCCAAACAACATCCCCTTTTCCAACTCCTAATGATAAACATGCTATATGTAATGCTGAAGTAGCGCTATTGAATGCATAAGAAAAATTAGCACCATATTTGTCTCTAACTTCTTTTTCAAATTTAGGCACTTGAGGGCCTTGCGTCAGAAAATCTGATTTAAGAACGGTTTCAACAGCCTCAATATCATCTTCAGAGATATGTTGTCTGCCGTATGGAATCATTTATATGGTGTCCAATTTATCTTTATTAGCATTAAGCCAAGCGCTTAGCTCATCTTTTGTCATCCAGTCTTTGTTAGTATCACTTGAATATATAAAGTTTTCATCAACCCTCTTTCCATCTTTAATTCTATTCTCGTCATCTGACCAATGATTTATTAAAGGTAGGATTTTATAGTATTCATCATATTCATATGTATACATTGCATCTTCTCTGCTTATCATTTGTTCATGCAGTTTTTCTCCAGGCCTTATACCAATAATTTCTTTTTTCACATTGGGGGCTACTACATCTGCAAGATTCATAATATTCATTGATGGTATTTTTCTAACGTAAGTTTCACCTCCAATCATATCCTCAAAAGCCTTCCAAACTAATTCAACTCCTTGCTCTAATGAGATCATAAATCTAGTCATATTTTTATCAGTTATAGTCACTTTGCCAGACTCTTTTTGATTTAAAAAAAATGGTATGACTGAGCCCCTAGATCCCATCACATTGCCATACCTTACAACTGATAATCTTGTAGGGTGTTCGCCTGAATATGCATTTGCAGCAACAAAAAGTTTATCTGAGGCAAGTTTTGTAGCTCCATAAAGATTTACAGGACTGCTGGCTTTATCAGTTGACAAGGCAACGACTTTTTTTATTCCCTTATCAATCGCAGCATCAATTACATTCATAGCTCCGATAACATTTGTTTTCACACATTCAAATGGATTGTACTCTGCAGTGGGTACAATCTTTGTTGCAGCTGCATGAACTACATAATCAACCCCATCTAAAGCACGATATAATCTATCTTTATCTCTAACATCACCAATAAAAAACCTAACTCTGTTATCATTTTGATATTTTTTTGCCATATCCCACTGTTTCATTTCATCTCTTGAAAAAATAATTATTTTTTTGGGTGGAAATTTTTTAAGCGTTTCAGAAACAAACTTCTTTCCGAATGATCCGGTCCCTCCTGTTATTAGAATTGTAGAATTTTTAAACATAATTTTTGATTTTATATTTTTTTGGCAAAGCTTTAAACACCTATGGTGCCCAGGGCCGGACTTGAACCGGCACGAAGTTTCCTTCGAGGGATTTTAAGTCCCTTGTGTCTACCAATTTCACCACCTGGGCAAGAAGCTTGTCAATTTTTAAATATTTTTTTTGGTTTATCAATAAAAAAATCTTTTAAGGATAAAAAAACTTTTTGGGAGTACCGGTCAAAGGTAACAGTAAAGCCTAAAAAATTTAAAACATAATACATTACTGTAATGACTGCACCCATAAAGGTAATTATGATGCATATCAATGTTCTAGGTGGAAAAGATTTTAATTCCGGCAACATTGATGGAGTAATTGTAGTTAAGGCATACTCTGGAGATGATTCAGCTAGCATTTTTTCCTTGATTTGGCCCTCTATGATCTCAAAGAATGTTTCTCTCATGTAAGATAGAGATGTTTTTGAAATTTGGCCCTGCAAGTATTCGATATTTCTATCTACCTGTTCAAGTTTTCTTTTGCCCATATATTTGTTGAAGTAATCAACATACATATCTACCCATTTTTTTGAAGTACTTGGAGATATGTGATTGATTGAAACAATAACCGTGGAATTAGTCTTATTCTGTGAGACAACTAAATGATTATTTATAAATTTTTTATATAGTTTCCAGCTTGAGGGTTCAGCAATTAGCCAAACATTGTCTTTTGCATTATAGAGACTTTTATCAATAACTAAGTTCTTGTTTCCATCAATTCTATTTCCAGCAAATAATTCGACTTGGAGCTGATTATCATAAATAAACTTTTCTACAAAACTCCAAGATGTCATAATGCTTTGCGCTTGATTAATTTTGAAATTTGTTTGCCCAATCAAACCCAACCCTGCAATAGTACTTCCTGCATCATCTTCAATAGGAGAGCCATATGTTCTTGTTTCAGCTAACTGTATAGATGATGTATAAATCTTTGGAAGGCTTAAAGCTACAATTACAGAAAAAATAGCGAAACACAGAGTTGCAAGAAAAATATTTTTTGAATTATCTTTCACTATAAGAAAAAGTTGTTTCAAACTTAATTCTTGATTTTCAAATTGTGATTCTGTGCTCATAACCTAGTTCTCAAAAGACTTAACTGCTGCAGCACCAATAGCTAATTCATAAATGATTCTTGAGATGGTTGCCATTAGCGGAATTCCATCAATTTCAGACTCGGATAAATCAATTGGTACAACAATTGTGTCGCCTGGTAAAACATTTTTGTTTCCAATATTAAAAAATCCTTTATTAGGAACTACAACTTCTCCGCTTGCTCTAACAATATAAATGCCTTTAAAATCAGCTTGTTCATTGATCCCACCAGCTTTTTCTAGAAAACCTCGTAAAGACACTTTTTTTGACCATAAATGGGAGCCAGGTCTATAAACTTCACCAATTATTGTAACTTCATTCCTCACTGTAGGTATATAAAGGACATCTTGATCTTGAAGAATTAATTCATCACTTCTATCCAAAATATTTGGAAGATTGATTACAAGCCTTCCAATTGGATTTGAGTAATTTAGCCTATCAACAGCTTCCTTTTGAATATCAAAGGTCTGATCATTTACTGTTCTGCCACTATTTATATCAACTAATTGTTGATTTGCAATCTGATCTTCTAAACGTCCTGTTAGCTCATTGATTTGGTCTCTTTCAGCAATCCTCAATCTTTCTCTCGTAAAAATAGAGGCGTTTTTATCTGCCGTTACAGCTAACCCCCCTGCTCTTTTTATTACTGAAAGAAGGTCCTCATTCTCCTCAATAACATACACACCCGGAAATTTCACTTCTCCATAGATGCTTACATATTTTCTGTCATTAAAATCAGGGACTTGTTTAATATTTAAGTTATCATATGGACTAAGCTTAATGTCATCAGCTTCTCCTCTTAGTATTGCTGAAATATCTATTTGTTTGTTAAATACATTAACTTTCTCAGGGTTTGAAAAATCTAAGCTTGATAGTTCAGCGGTAATTGAATATGAATCCTCAATCAATCCTCCTGCAGCCTTAATCAACTCAGAAACTGTCAGCCCAGATTTTGTTAGTGGGTATGTTCCAGCATATTTTATTGATCCGTTTACATATACAAGTCTAGCTGGCTCATCATAAGATGTTGAATTTTTAAGTTCTGAGTAAAGTTGTTGCAATCTCTGGCTAGGGTCTTCATTTAGCCCAAATAAATATATCTCATCGTTTGCACTAAGCAAGAAGTTTTCTGATTTTCCCATTAAAACGTCTTTAAGATTAAATTTATCAATAGTTTTTTTACCGTCAAATGGTGAGGTGCTTGCAACTAAAGCAAAGTCATAGTTCATAAAACCTGGAGAGAAATCGCCTGAGAATTCAATTAGATCTAATAAAGTCATTCCGTCTAGAAGTGGATAAGTCCCTGAAGATTTTACCGGACCAGTAATTGTAATAACTTCTGGAAGGTTAGGATACTGAGTCTGATCAATAATATTTGCGACTGCTTCTGATAAAAATAACGCCCTATCTGAGTCAAAAGAAAAGAGTTTTAAATCATCGCCTGGTTCAAGATAAAGGTCTTCAGCTGAATTGTTACCAGACATTACCTCTGATAAGCTTACTCTAATAACTTCTGTATTTAGGTCTGGTAACTCATTCCTTATTAAAACTGCAAAATTTTTATCAAATCTTGGGGGAAAGGTTTCTATTGTTTTTAAAATATCTGAAATTTTCATCCCTTCCTTCCATTTTAAATTTGTTGGGTAGTACACTTCTCCAGACAGCGTAACAATATCTCTTTTAATTTCTTTAATTGAGTTAATCTTTAGATGATCTCCAGCTTTTAGTTTCATCGACAAGTTGCTTTCATTAGTGAGATCTAAATCTAGGACCGTTATAAAGCCATCAGATCTTACTCTGTCAAGATTGGCAATTCTTTTATAAGATTTTGGGCCCATGCCTCCTGCCATTTCCAGTAAATCACTAATGCTAGTGTTATCTTTAATCTCATAAATTGCTGGCCTAAGGACCTGTCCGCTTATGGATACAAGGTTTTTAGCAGTAGGTATAAAAATAACATCTCCGGCTTGTAACCTAATATCTCCACTTCTTTCACCCTTCAAAAGCAAGTCATAGAGGTCAAGAAGTGCAACTTCCTTATCATTTCTAATAACTTTTATATTTCTAAGAGAACCAATATCAGTTATCCCCCCACTTGCTAATAAAGCATGAGTAACTGTTGATAATGAAGAAATAGTATATGCTCCAGGCCTGAATGATTCTCCTAGAACAAAAACTTGCATTGACCTTAGGTTTCCCATTGTGATGCTGGAATTAGTACCAATGATTTGGTTGGCTATCCTAATAGTTAACATTTGTTTTGCCTCTTTAAAATTTAGACCAGAGATAGCTACTGGACCAATTTCGGGAATGTTTAAAAAACCATCCCTATCAATTTCTAAAGAAAAAGACGCATTAGTCTTTCCAAAAAGCATTATGTTTATACCATCTCCAGGGCCAAGTAAATATTCAGGATCAACAGGAACATTCAGAATTGGTGCAAATGTATCAGGCGAACCTGCTAGAAGATCGTAACCATAGGGAGACAGGGCTTTTGGGTTATTTTCTGCCTTTGTTCCACTTACTGCTACAGGTGTTAAGACTGTTGATACAGTTGAATCACCTTTAGAAGATATCGTTTCTCTTGGAGAAATTTTAATTGGACTAGAAGCTGCTGTTATTTCGTTTGTATCATCAATGCTTTCTTGTTGTGCAGAACATATTTTATCGATATCAATACCATTTATTTTTGCAAGTTGTCTATCTTGTGGTGATATTTGTTTACACAGATTATTAATTTCTAATTCTTGAGAAAATGCTAAATTATGCATAAAAGCAAGCAACAGAATAACTATAGTTCTTGTAATGTACTGTTTAATCATTTTTTAAGTGGTTTATTCAAAATTTTATCACTGAATGATACATTTTGTTCAATTTCCCTTAATTCTAGTGTGTTATAAGATTGTCTGATTGAGTTATTCACACTAATTACTTCTCTAAGAATTTTTAAATTAACTTTGAGGTTTTCAGCATAATTTACTAAGGCAGAGCTGTCTTTTGGAAAACATGCACCTCCAAAACCCTTTTTTCCATCATGCCCAGGTACATTCATGTGGCTATCGCCTATACGATCATCTAAAGAGATAATCTTTAAAAACTCTCCCCAATCTCCTTCTGGGTTTGCTTCAAGAAATAATGAATGCATCTCATTAAAAAAAATGACCTTTGAGGCTAAGAAAGTATTTATTGAATACTTCACAAGTGAAGCAGTTACTAAATCAGTAAAAATATGCTTTTCTGTTATACAAGATGAGTTTTCTTTATATGCCTTTGATACTCGTGCAGCTACATCTTTTTGGCCACCAAATATTATAAATTCTGAGTTTAAAAAATCTTCTTTGGCATGCTTTTCCCTTAGAAATTCTGGATTATATATTAAGCATTTATCAATCTCTTTAAGATTTTTTAAGATTGATGGAAGCACTGTGCTTTTAACGACATTAATTGCTTTAGGGCAGTACTCTTTTATTTGAGATAGAACTTCTTCGATTATAGATGAGTCTTGAACCCCATTTTCCTTCATGGGTGTTGGAACACAAATAAATATTATTTCTGGAGAAAATTTAGAGAGATCCTTAATGCTTGAATTCAACTTTGGATCAACCAAAAACTTTTCAATATTTTTATTAAACGCATTGCTTGTTGCTTGTCCAACAAAACCATGGCCAACTATTCCAAGACGTAATTTCATAGAATATATATCCTATACTTTTTAAAAATTTTTGCCGCCTAAAACATTCAATAGTTTAGAAATTTTATATTTAATAATATTTATAAGAGAGTGGGCATAACCTTTAAAATCAGGATTATGTATGAATTCTAAATTTTCTTTAAATTCAACTGGAGGAATTTTTGGCACACCTTTATCTTTTTTTGACCCAGAGTATCTCTTTTTTTCAAGTTCAATTTTATAGTGAGTTTTTCGTGAATAGGAATAATGTGCAAAAATCCTATCGAAAACATCATTTGCCGAAAAAATTAGCTCTTCATAAAAAATTATAAGTATATTTTTATTGTGTCTCAGGCTTCCCCAATTATGGTAGAACTCTTCTAAAATTTTATGGGGCTCTCTTTTTTTTGCAAGAACATTTACATCCAAAAATTCATTATTTTCCTCTCTATGCCTATATAAAGCTTCATATGAATCTTTAGGATTTCGCAACAAAATAACACATTTTATATTTTTGCTGATTACCCATTCCATATTTTTTTTTGTTGGATGCATATGTGTAGACATTATTTGAGAATCAATTTTTTCAAATTTTTCTAAGAATTTATGCAATTTATTATCTTTAGCATTTAACTGAGATATTTTTTGTTCAGCTACTTCTAAATCCATTTCTCTTGCAAGGGTATGAATAAGTGAAGTTCCTGCAGATTTACGCTGATGTATTATAAGCATTAGTGTATCCAAGTCCTTATATTTCTTTTTCTATTAATTATCACAGAAAGAATTGTTGACCAGCATACTGTGCTTACTGTGACAGCAACAGCTGCTCCTTCAATCCTGTAGGTTGGTATTAAGAAAATCATTAATAATATTGTAAAAATCGAATTAAAAAACATTAATGATAAAAGATTTTTTTCTAACTTCATCATGTTAGCAGTGATAGCAACTGGCCCAAATATCAAAGATACTAAGAAACCAACTGAAATAATCCTCAAACTATTATTAGCAGGCATGTATTGTTCTCCAAAAATTAAACCTATAGCTTCACTAGAAAAAATAAATAAAGGCAAAAATATAGGCAATGCTAACAATATAAGTTTATATGTTGATTGTTTTATAATTTTTTGGAGTGACTCAGATTTATTTTCTGTATATAAAGCTGAAATTTTTGGTGCAATTAAGAGATTTACTGCTGTAAGTGGTAGCAAAATTAATACAGAGCTTTGATATGCTATTTTAAAAAAAGCAACATCTTCTTGATTGTGAAAAATGCCAAGAGTAATTATGGCAAATTCACTGATTAAGGTTGAGATTATGACTATTCCTGAAAAAACAATTAACTGATTTCCCCAGCCTTTTTCATTAAACGTGTATGAGGGATTAAGATTATGCAAGAATTTAATTCCTTTTATTTTATTTAGACTTAGTTGAAGAGAGATAATCGAAGCGGCAATAAAAAATGAAGATGTGATAATAAATAGGCTTGTATGATCTATTTGATAATAATTGCCAATTGAAATAAAGGTTAGAATTATAAGAAACTGGGGAGTAGCTTGAGTTATAAAGTAAGAAAGTGGAGCTTTGTCATATGTTATGAGAATCCCATTAGAGAAAACCAATACCCCCCTAGCTAAAATAAACAAAATAAAAAATAAAATTATATTTGGGCTCATAAAACTTATGAATCCACTAACATAAGAAAGCAATAGTAGACTTGAGGTTGCTAAAGATAAATAGACTATATGTTTTATCGACCACTGAATAAATTTTGCACTAATGTCATTATTTCTTTCACTCAAAGATAATGAAAGGTTTCTAATAATTAAATTTTGCATCCCAGCAGTTGTTGGAATCGATAATAAAACGAGAAGAGACATTAAAAATGCATAAGTACCATATTCTTCAGGACCTAGAAATCTAGCGAATAAAATACCAGAAATAATTGATAAAACTTTGCCCAAACCGATAAGAAAACTCATATTCAAAAACTGCATTTCAAATCCTAATTTGCACGATATTTTTTTAACCAATCTAAAAATTTTGTAATGCCCTGTTCAATATTTGTTGAAGGACTATAGTTCAAATATTTTTTTGCCTTTGAAATATCAGCATTAGATGAAACTTTTTCATAAATATTGTCTTCAAAATTAATAATTGCTTTTTTTCCAAGTTTATTTTCAATGGTTTCTAATAAAAAAATTGTTTTGATAGGATGGTTATTACCTAAGTTAAATATTTCGTGAGGATTAAGCTGTTCCTTTGATATAAAGCGAATAGCTCCCATTATTCCTGAAACAATGTCATCAATATACGTCATATCTCTTTGAATATTACCTTTGTTAAAAATTGTTATTTTTTTATCATTTAGCAGTGAGTCTGAAAATGTAAAATATGCCATATCTGGTCTACCAAAAGGACCATATACAGTAAAAAATCTCAGTCCAGTCATTTTTATAGGTGATCTTTTTGTAATAATTTCTGCATATTCCTCATTAAATGATTTTGTAAGGCCATATAAGTTATTAACGTAATTTTTTGCTTGTGATTCAGTGTTTTTTCCCTCACTTAAACCATAAACTGAGCTAGAGGATGCATAAATGATATTAATTTTATGTTCTTCACAAAAATCACATATATTCTTAAACCCAAGAATATTTGAATTAAAGTATAATTCCTCACTTTCTGCTTTAAGCCTTACTCCAGCTTGAGCAGCTAAATGTATAACTAAATCAAAATCTGGGTTTAGATCAATTTTATTCACAATATCTTGCTTTAAGAAAGTAAATTTATTTTTTGAATGCTGCAATAATATTGAAAGCCTTTGCTCTTTTAGGTCGACATCATAATATGCATTCATATTATCAATACCAACTATAGAATGGCCTTGATTTAAAAGCTTTTTTATCAAACTAAAACCAATGAATCCTGCGCAGCCAGTAACTAATATTTTCACAATTTTTCAGAAATAATATCTTCTCTGCATACAGCAAAAAAAGATGGGTTCAATAAAGACTCCTTATTGTAAGTAATAGATTTTCCTTGCGTATCAATTATAAAGCCATTTGCTTCCTCTAGAATTAAATGAGCAGCACAAGTATCCCACTCCATAGTTGGGCTTAATCTTGGGTATATGTCAGCTGAACCATCAGCAATTTTACAAATCTTTAATGAGCTAGCAAATTTTTTTGTATTTATAGTATTCGTCTCCTTTAATTTTGTAATAAAGTTTTTAGTTTCAGTATTAGTATGCGAACGACTAACAACAACTTTAAGAGTTCTTTTTTTATTTAGTTTAGTTTTCAATTTTTGGTTATTCTTATAAGATCCATAACCTGCCTCTGCATAGAACAACTCATCTCTTGCAGGAGCAAAAACAATAGAAAATACTGGACAGTTTTTTTTACATAAAGCTATATTTATTGTGTAGTCATTTCCTTTACTGATGAAATCTTTAGTCCCGTCTATAGGATCAATCATCCAAAAAAAATTCCATCTTTTTCTTTCTTCATAGTCTTTTAATTTATCTTCTTCAGAAATTACATTTTTAAATTTTGTTTGATTTATGTAGCTTCTTAGCTCCTGATTTACAAAAATATCAGCTTGTGTTAACGGTGACTTATCACTCTTTAGAGATATATTAATAGATTTAGATTTTAATTTTTCAGTTTCATTTCCAAGATCTTTAACCAAGGAAATTAATTTTTTTTTCTCCCGCTGAGAAAGCATTTTAATTTTTTTCCTTATTCTTTAAACCAAATTTTATATAGTTTGCCCACAACCTTTCATGAAAAAAATAAAGAATGAATTTTATAACTAAATCAGCAAAGAATACTAGGCCAATTGCTTTAGAAGGCAAGCCAAATGAATAAGCAATTATGGTAGTGACGATAGATGCAATAACTCTCCATGAAATTGCTTTAAGAAAACTTCTGGAATTAGATTCAATTGCCATCTTTCTCCTTAAGGTAATCCATAATTTTTGATACAGCTTCTTCAGGAGAAATTTTTTCGCTATCAATAATAATTTCTGGTTCTTCAGGAGCTTCATATTCTGAAGATATACCTGTAAAATTTGGTATTTTTCCTTTTAATGCTTTAGCATAAAGCCCTTTAGGATCTCTTGATTTTAATGTATCAAGCTTTGCATCAATATATATTTCAATAAATTCACCATCACTGAATTTTTCTCTAATATTTTCCCTATCTTTTCTATATGGTGATATGAATGAAGCTAAAACAATAACACCGCTATTATTTAGGATCTTTGCAACCTCTCCGACCCTTCTTAGGTTCTCAATTCTATGCTCTTTTTTGAAACCTAAATCTTTATTCAAACCATGCCTTAAATTATCTCCATCTAACAAGTAAGTTAACTTGCCTTGAGATGATAGTTTTTTTTCTAATAAGTTTGCAATTGTTGATTTACCAGAGCCGCTTAGACCTGTGAACCATAAGACATAAGATTTTTGCCCTAATATATCTTCTCTAATATCTTTAGTGATTTCAGTCTCTTGCCACTTAACATTGCTCGATCTTCTCAAGTTATGTTTAATAACACCTGCTGCAACTGTAAGGTTTGTTTCTTTATCAATAAAAATAAAATTTCCTAATGTTTTATTTAGACTATAAGGCATTAAAGGCAGGTCATTATCTATATGTATTTCACACTCTGCTATATCATTCATTTCTAATGACCCTGCGGCAACTTTATCGAAAGTATTGACATTAATTTTATTCTTAATTTTTATTAACTCACATCCAAGTTGCCTATTTGCTGTTTTTAAGATAAAAGATCTATTCGAAAAACATGGTTTTACCCCTAGCCATACCAGATTAGCTACAAAAGCGCTATATTTTTCAGAAAGCAGGTCATTATTAAAAATAATATCGCCCCTAGAAATATCAATCTCTCTATCAAATGTAATCGTTACCGCGTCACCTTTAGTGCAGCTTTTTAATTTCTTTTCACCAAAGAATATTTGTTTAACATTAGCTTTTTCATAAGAACCTGATACGGTAATTTCATCTTTTTCTTTTATAACACCAGAGCTAACGGTGCCACTGAACCCTCTAAAATCAAGATTTGGCCTGATGGCATTCTGTATTGGCATTGAAAATGGCTCTTTCAAATCATTATTTATATCTATGCTTTCTAATAGCTTCATTAATGGATCATTATTAAACCAATCCATATTTTTTGAATTTACTGTAATATTGTCACCTTTTAGAGCTGAAATCGGTATGTAGGTTACATTTTCAAAATGCAATTTAGGCAAAACGTTCTCTGTGTAATCTTTTACAATTTTCATGTATTTTTTTTCAGAGAAATTTATTAAGTCCATTTTATTTACAGCAACAATAATATTTTTTATGCCCATAAGATCAGCCAAGAAGGAGTGCCTTTTTGTTTGAGACATAATCCCATTCCTTGCATCAATAAGAATGATTGCTAAATCAGCATTTGATGCAGCTGTTACCATATTTCTTGTATATTGCTCATGACCTGGAGAGTCAGCAACTATAAATTTTCTTTTTTCAGTGGTAAAAAATCTGTACGCTACATCTATAGTAATGCCTTGTTCTCTTTCTGCTGCCAAACCATCTACAAGAAGAGCAAAGTCTATTTGACCATCTTGGGTACCTATTTTTTTTGAATCTTTAATAAGACCATCTATTTGGTCTTCAAACAATTGCTTTCCCTGATAGAGCATCCTTCCAAGTAATGTGCTTTTTCCATCATCAACGCTTCCGCAAGTTATAAACCTTAGTGTGTCTAGACTGTTTTGTTTCTGAATAAAATTCTTAATTTCTAAACTCTTAGACATCAAAAATATCCTTCTTTTTTCTTCTGTTCCATAGATGCATTTTCATCTTTGTCAATAACTCTGCCTTGCCTTTCGCTAGAGTTTGATTTAAAGAGCTCTAAAACTATCTCTTCAATAGTTGTAGCACCTGATTTAACTGCACCTGTTAATGGGTAACATCCCAATGTTCTAAAACGTACCATTTCCTTGTGGGCTTTTTCACCATCTTTTAATTTCATTCGGTTATCATTCAAGTCAATTAACATTCCATCTCTATTTACAACATTTCTTTCAGATGCAAAGTAAAGTGGAACAATATCTATTTTTTCTTCAAGAATGTATTGCCATATGTCAAGTTCCGTCCAATTTGATAAGGGGAATACCCTTATTGATTCTCCCATTTTTTTTCTTGTATTAAAATTATTCCAAAGTTCCGGCCTTTGGTTCTTCGGGTCCCAAGTATGAGTTCTGGATCGAAAAGAAAATATTCTTTCCTTTGCTCTTGATTTTTCTTCATCTCTTCTGGCTCCACCAAAAGCAACATCATAGCTATTTTGATCAATAGCCATTTTGAGAGCTTGGGTTTTCATTATGTCTGTATGAACTTCAGAACCGTGATCAAAAGGGTTAATATTCTCTTTCTTTCCTCTTGGATTTATAAAAACTTTAAGATCAATCCCTTTTTCAGAGGCAATTTTATCTCTAAATTCGTACATCTCTTTAAATTTCCATAAAGTATCAACATGTAACAAGGAAAATGGCAGCTTAGATGGGTGAAATGCTTTTTTAGCAAGGTGCAGCATAACAGCACTGTCTTTTCCAAGAGAGTACAGCATTACAGGATTTTTTGCTTCTGCAACTGCTTCCCTAATAATATAAATACTCTCAGAAACTAATTTATTAATATGTGTTTTCATTCTTTGTATAAATTTTAAACGTTTTTAGTTAAAAGTATTAAGTTGTTTTTAGCCTTGGAGGCTGAGAACGGAATCGAACCGATGTACACGGAGTTGCAGTCCGCTGCATAACCACTCTGCCACTCAGCCTATAGAATTATTTTAAACTAATAGTTATAAGAATCACCTTTGAATGGTCCATCTTCATTAACTGAAATGTAGTCTTGTTGATGTTTTGTAAGTTTTGTTAGTGTGCCACCAAAGCCCATAACCATTAAGGCTGCTACTTCTTCATCTAATTTCTTTGGAAGAACTTTCACATAAAGCTCTCTTTCATCTGGATTTTTTGAAGCATAACCATCTTTAAATAATGCTATTTGTGCTAAAACTTGGTTACAGAATGATCCATCCATGACTC
>MDTG01188570.1_pt1 | contig 18178 bp, 10 predicted proteins | sample 811421 | NCBI WGS metagenome assembly MDTG01 (sample SAMN05326645, study PRJNA326480) | marine metagenome | isolation source: seawater | place: Pacific Ocean: South East | collected 2011 | reverse complement strand
GCGAAACGTGTGGCTGTGGTTGAAAGTTGAAAAGTTGTTTGGGGTTTCATTTTCAACTTTCATTCTCGTGCCGTCTAGGGTGCTCTTCTTTTTATAGTAAGATTTTTGCCACATTTTTACCACATTTTTACCACACATTGAAATGAAAGCAAGCACACACACACACACACACACACACCACGCGAGCGCACACACGTACATATCAAATATATATGTCCACACTCCAAAGAGCGTTATTCTCCAAAGAAGCTTTAATAAGTTGGACGATCGCTGGCTTCGGAGCGTACTATCTGTATCTTCAACAGACAAAAACATCTCTGGATGCGAAATACGAAAAAGGCCAAGAGTTGATGAAAGGGAAAGAGTACCAGACGTTTTTAGAGGAACATAAAAAGAAGAATAAGAATAAGACCAGCAGAGGGTGGTTCACTACGAAGAGTACTAATAAGTAGAGGAAGAGAGAAAGAGAGTACGCACCAATTCGACGCGCGTTTACAGTCTCAAAAGACGAAGATTCTCTAGAAGACACAGACAACGAATATGAGTGCCTCTTCAACAGTCAACAATAACAATAGCAATAGCAAGAGCTTGAAGCCGACAATTTCACGCGCATTTCGTATAGCGAAACTGTATTACGGCAAACATTCTACGAGGAAAAATATGGCCCGATTATTGGCGTTGACGTGCGTCCTGGCATGCGCATTGACTACTGGCCTCTCTGTCGTGTTTTCGTATGCTCAAAGAGATATGAGTACAGCGCTATCGAATAAAGACCAAGACGGATTTTATGACGCTATTAAGAGGTACATTTTTGTTGTGGTGATCGCGGCTCCTTTGTTTGCATTGTACGATTACGTTCAGTCCTTGAGCGCTTTGCATTGGCGCAAGTATATGACGGAGAAGATGATGACGATGTATTGCGGAAACGACAACTATTACTCGTTGAAATTCAAGAACAGCGCGGTAATGGCGAACGAAGGTTCGAGCGAAGTTCAAAAAGAGGCTGAAACTGCTTCGTTAGACAATCCAGATCAAAGAATCGGAGAAGATGTTCGCGGTTTTGTGCATTCAAGTACAACGTTGATGTTGGCAATCGTGCATAAAATCTTTAGCATGAGTGCCTTCTTTGCTGTTTTGTATCAGATTTCACCGAAACTCTTAGTTTTTTGCTTTGCATATTCTATGATTGGAACGTACGTTACGACGGCAGTCTTTGGAGGTAAATTGATGCATTTACACTTCGAAAGCTTGAAGAAAGAAGCAAACTTGCGTTTTTTCCTTGTCAGATTGAGGGAACACGCCGAGTCCATCGCTTTATATAGAGGAGCAAAGAGAGAATTGAAAACTCTTCTAAGAATGCTTCAACAAGTAATTCAGGTTCAAAAGGAAAAAATTGTTTGGAACAGGCATTTGGATTTGTTTACGAACGCGTACGAGTTTGCGACGTTTTGTCTTCCTTACTTGATTATAGCCCCACTGTACTTCAAAGGTGAAGTTGAATTCGGTGTAGTTACGCAGAGTTCGTACGCATTCCGAACGATTCAAAATGCTTTGAATATCATCGTGAACCGACTGGATCAACTCAGTGGCCTAGCTGCAGAGTCTGAACGGATCGAACATTTTTTAATCTTATTAGAACGGCAAGGACGAGACGAGGAAGAAAAGAATGAAGAAAAGCATAACCTTATAGCAAGGAAAGTACTCGATGATAACAACGATATGCCAAACGTTTTGTTGTCGATTAAAAACGTCTCAGTCTCCACGCCATCGAGAGAAATGAATCTTGGACAACTTCTTTGGACAAATTTGAATATTGACATTGTTCGAAACGAAAGCGTTGTCATCACTGGGCCTTCTGGTTGTGGAAAAAGTAGTTTGCTTCGCGTTTTAGCGGGAATATGGAGAAATGGATCTGGGGAAATTCTCGTTTCACGATTTTCTTCGTTCTTTTTTCTACCCCAAGTCCCATTTATGCCGGTGGGAAGTTTACGCAGTCAGCTCACTTTTCCAAAAGGTGCTCTCGAAGAAGATGAGAAGGATGAGCAAGACGGTTTGAATGGAAGAATTCCAGTGGTATCGAAGATGAATAGAATGAAAATAAACGATGCGCTGATGGAAGAAAATACGCAATTGCAAAGTTTGTTGAATTCCGTAGGTTTAGGTGATCTCGCTTCACGAATGGGGGATACGTTTGATGACGATTCTATCGAATGGACGGATGTTCTTAGCGTAGGTGAACAACAAAGAATAGCATTTGCCCGATTATTGTTCCAGAAACCGAAGCCTTCGATTGTTTTCTTGGACGAGGCCACATCTGCTTTGGACGAAGCGAGCGAGAGAAAAATGTACGAGTTATTAGCAGCTGAAAAATACACAGTCGTATCCGTCGGCCATCGAAGTTCTCTCATGCAATTTCACTCCAAGCGACTTCGGTTCGTTTCCGGAGATGAGAAGAAATCACAAGAAGAAACGCATTCTCATCGCGTGGGCAAATTTATCATAGAAGATATTTAGATTCAACAAATGAGATGGTTTTCAATGACTTATACGTTAAACAAAAGTGAGTGCATCGCCTATTTGAATCGCCCCGCCTTTTAAACAACTCGCATAAAGGCCGAAATAACTGCCTTTTTCGCTCAGCTTAATTTTCTCTCGCCCAAAGATCGACCCCTTGACGTCAGGAAAATGAGTTCTAATTTGTACATCGGGTTGTATAATTTCGTCAACTTCTCCGCGGTTGTTTGCAACCACTCGCGTGGACGGACATCTGATGGTTGGCTCATTTATTTTCAGCACAACCTCGTCTTCGCCTATTCGGATTTCCTTGCCACACCAATCGAGTTCGCTCCACGGTTCTCCGCTTAAAGTTGTATCATCAACAATTAGATTGGCCCGGAATCGCATCATAAACTCGTCTAGACTGCTATCGCTATTACTGCTACCACTAATCATTTTGTTCCTCTCGTACATCGCTCTCGCCGTCGACTTTGTGATTATGTGTAGGACGTGTTCCTTCACTCTTCCTCCGACGTTTGCAAAGCTGATACCGTCCGCGAATACCAGCTTCGGTACACCGTCTTTCGCGTTTGCGGTTTCCAAACATTCAGCAAAGAACGTTTCGATGACCAATCTCTCTTTTTCGTCGTCTATGTCTAAACACTGCGCGACGACAGTCTTCGTCTTCGCCTCGATAATCGACAGTTGTCGTCGTCGTCGTTGTCGCGTGTCACAAAAATCCGCTTCGTCGTTGAGGATGCACTCGAACTTACCTAAACTCGCATCAGTTATGAGTTGATGGAAAAGATGTTTATTCGAGTGATGTTGCGGATCTTTCCCTTCACCAGTTTTCAATACGACATCTGCGTTCTCTTTCGTCGATTTATTCTCCGACCATTTGTTCGCTCGAATCGTTTCCGCTCGCAAAAGAGCGAAACAGCGGTCATTAGGAATTGACGAAAATGGCGATAAAGTGGTATGCGTTAACTGTTGTCCATTTGCACCTTTCAAAGGATATGTGTAGATGTGAGAGATGGTGCCAAGAACAGAAGGAGACGCCATTCGATACGACACTCTCTCTAGGATGCGAGGACGATGATATTACGAGTGCAATAAAGTGAAGGAGGTAGGTGATGCGAAAAAGATAGAGAGATGTTGTATTCTAGGTACCTGGTACATTATTTATTCACCAGTTCACTTTCTCGATGCTATATGTCGCGCTCGTTACGCCTAAGCCTTCTGGAATATCAGCTCCAATTCTCACGTGATCTAAAGCACCACTTAGATTTGCTATGGCCGCATTTGTTTCGAATTGCCTCGTCACTAGGTCTCTCAAACGCTCCATCTTTTCAATTGCACGAGCATTTCCTGCAAACGCCGGTAACCCAACGTCCAACAAAGCTGACGACCACTCGATGGCTTGTTTTAATGACGGAAATTTACCTTTATACTTCTTTGCGAAGTCAAAGTTAACTTCATCGTCAGGGTCTAATCTAGAGTTCTCTTCGTTGTTTTTGGCGTCGACATTCTCTTTGTCCGCGGTATCTTTCTTCGTGTTGAATTCACCCTTGAGCGTTATCACGTGGAATTCTACCCAATCGACAAGAAACGACAAAAGCTCCACCGCATCTTCGTTGGATAAACCTTTCATCGTCACAAAAGCGTCTTCGCGATGGAACATCGATCGAGCAACGATTGTGTGCAGCGGTTGCGCCCAGGCTTGGAAATTCTCAACCGCAAACGTCCAAATTCTACAATCATCCAAAGCCGCACGCAACTCGAGCTCTTCGCAAAATCTGTACTGTTTCGACAAGCCTCTTTTCTTAGGACCGTTGTGTTTGTCCGCGAGGTTCTCGCACAACTTTACTTTTCTCAGTGCAATTTTTTTATTCCTGTCATGCAATGATTGGAAATTGAGGCCCGACGATGTATTTTTTTTCGCACTCATGCATGCGTCTACAATGCGTCGTAAATCTTCTGGACTCACCCACCACGCAAAGATGCACATACTTATGGCATCAATTAATCTATCGTCTTCCAAAAGCTTTTCAATGAGACCTATGCTGCTCATTGGACCGCCTAAGAGTAAACCCCTCGAAAAAGCCTCGGATAAATAATCCCATTTCTTCAAAGTCCATGCAGCTTTGATGGCGGCGTCTATACAGTGCGGTGCAATGAGAGCACCTGTGCGAATGTTGTTTGAACTTGGATCGTTCCAACCGTGATGCACGGCATTTTTAATTTTATCTTCTTTCTCTACGCTATTGTCAGACTCGTAATCGTCATCGTCGTAATCAGAATCTTCGTTACTTTCAAGTTTCTTAGTCTTCTGAGACGAAGCAGCAGCTGAGGCTCCACCACCTTCTCCCGTTCTTTTCAATCGTAAAGCTTCTTTTGTTTTCTGTTCGTTCTCATCAATCCATTTTATGGCTTCTTTCACGTGTTTGTTCGCAAAAATCTCCAAACCTTTAAGCATTTGCTTTTCCGTTCCGGATTCTAACATGGCAATGAAATCTTCCGCCACTTTTTCTTGTTTCCGCATCTCTTCTTGATCCCACAGCATGTTAATATCGTTACAGGCACCCTCAAAATTCCTTTCTTTTGGAAGCTCTTTCCAAACTGGTATCGTAATTGCTTTGCATTGCGGTTTTGTTGCCACTTCAAACCCACTCGAACTAAACGCGCGTTCCGCTGCTTCTGCTTTCTCGTTTCTCAATTTTCCAAAAACGTCTTTTTGCAATCCCGCTATACATACCCGCAAACAAAGCTCTTCGAGTTCTAAACTCACGGAGTATATTCTATCGCACAAAGAGACGTATAAGTCGCCACCGAACGAGCCTAAAGAAACTACCGACGTTGTTTCCGAATCTGGTATTTCAATAAAGCTATGAATGACGCCGTAAAGCTTATCGATGATTGCCACAGCAACGTTGTTGTTAGAGTTCTTTTCGTCGTTTTTGATTTTTGCGGCTACGGCGTAGTATCCCCCACCGATGCTAATAAAGTCAAACAACAATCCATCGTTTTCTTTTGTTGCTGCGGCTGTCTTTTTTGTTTTTTTCTTTGATACTTCTTCTCGTTTAATTTGTAAGCCGTCGAAAACGCGTTCTTGAATGATAGCTCCATCCTTAAGCTCATGCGACGTCCATACGCCATTCGACCACAAAAGACAAAAGTGTTCGTCATCAAACGATACTTTGACTACTTTACTACTCTTCGTGAAGCTATTCTTAGCCAAAGCGTCGCTTTTGTCCAAGTTCACTCTCACTGGTTTCCACTTGGAAACGCGTTCCATAAGTTTCCGCCCAGAAAGTAGCGTTCGATCGACGGTATTTTCCTCTTGTTGCTGATTCTCTGGAATGTCTAGTTCTTTCACGGTATATCTCACAACCTCTCTCTTTACCACTTCTTCTCCTAACATCGACGCCAAAACTACGATAACATCGTCGCTCTCTGCGTTCCCACTCGTCGCTTCGACCGCGATACTCGTTTTATTCTTCTTCTTGTTTGTTTTTGATGTAGTTGCTTCTTGTTCTTCTTGTTCTTCCACATCATCGTTATCATCGTTGTCATCTTTCGCATCTACGGTGCCAACAATAGCTCCTTCACTATCGACGATGTGTAAATTCCCCTCTTCTCCGTCGATAATCACGCACCCTCCGTCAAAACTCGCAAAAAATTCTACAGTTTTGTCTCCAAAACTCGTTTTCCCGCCGGCGGCGGCGTCGTCGATCGATGCGTGGTAGTTTGTCTGGTCGTCTCGCCACGATAAAACCGTTACTTTGCTACCACCACTACCGCCGACGTTTTGCTTCGTGGTCCTTTTCGTGCTCGCCGTCTTTGTGCATCCGAAATACGTCTTCGTAATCCTATCGTACACGCACGGGTGCGCGAATTTCACGCTCGAATTTTGCGATGCTCTCCACGAGCGGAAAAAGTGTTCTTTGTTTCCAGCGCCTCGAGCGTTCGTCGTTTTATACAGGAGCACGCCGTCATTTTCCGCGGTCACCACGAGCGACCGAGCCGGTCCCAGCGCGCTCCCGACGATGGATGACGAAGGCACGTGGCACACCTCGGTCGTCGTCATGTTACGACCACCGATCGATTGTGACCCCGTTGTTGTTGGTGGTGGTGTTTTGGTTGCGTCTTTCTCTCTCTTTCTTTGTACCGGTTCGTACTACTCGAAATTAAAAGTCACACACAACAAACAAACAAACAAACAAACAAAAATTCATCGTCGAGTTTTTTCTCCAAAGACAAGAAAAAAACAAGACGCAAGAGACAGAGAGGAGAGCGAAAAAGGAGAAAAAAGGAGGCTATGGAGGACTTTTTTGCCTCTCACACGTAAACGACGTAAACGACGACCCAAAAAAACAAAAACAAAAACAAAATTCTATCGTCACTTCCTTTGACGACGACGCACTTCGTCGCGTGTTTGTTGTTCGCGGGTCGCTCTCCTTATCCTTCCCATGAGTTCCCCCGCGTCGCCGTCGCCGCCACCGGATGCGAACGCGCCGTCGCCGCCGCCAGTTCCCGGAATTTTAATCACAAAGGTACGCGTCGCGCGACAAAGAGCACGCGACGATTGCTCTCTGCGTGGAGTAATCGAAACGTTGCGGAGATCGCGGTCTGGCTGAATTTTGTGGAGAGAATTCTTTCTTTTTTCCTTTTCTCGTGCTCGCCGGCGGCGAACGCTGCCGATGGTACCGAGCGAGGGGAACAGGAAGGAGAAGCGGCGTTGAAACGGTCTCTTGGCCGTCGTCGCAGGATCTCTGTGCGCAGTCAAAAACAATTCTCTCTCTCTCTCTCTCTCTCTTTTCTACTTTGAAAATTGTTGGACACGCTGACTTATTCTCTCTTTCTTTTGTCATTACAGTACACAAACCCGATCCCGTCTCGAGATGCGGCCATGCTCTACGCGTTTTCCGTTTTAGTCTTTTCCCTGACGTTTACGTTTTGGGCATACACCATCTTCAAAGACAGGCAACACAGGAAAAAGATGAAAAAATTAGCCACGACCGAGGCGATCATCACCGGTAACATTCACGATTACGACATGTTGCGCATTCCTCCAATGAGAGAGGATGCGTTGAGACTAGGAGGGAGCGGGTCGGACTCGAACAATTCAGGTGGGAATGGTTCGAGTCCGCAAGATGGACAATCGTCGCAATCTGATTTAGAGAGTCACCCGACGACTATGGGTAGAAAATCGAAGAGCGGAATCAGGTCGAACACGTATTAACGAGAGACGGCGATTTTCATAAAACACGCATCATTTTAGCACGCGAAAGCTTTACCAGCTAGAGAACGAGAGAGAGAGACTTTTTCATATATATATAATTGTATTATTACTGTCACTACATGGGTGCCTTAAAATCTACTACACTTTTATTTATTAAAATCTATATATATTTCTACTCTTCGTTCTCTTCCTCCTCGAAACCGTATTCTAATGTCAAAGCGTCCTCTAGCCAACCACTCGATTTCACGAGTTCTAAAACCTCATCCAACCGCTCGTCGTCCGTAACCATCCACCACCCTAATATAACCTCCAAAGCGGACGCTTGCCGATAAATATCGTGGCCGCCACCTTGAGTCTTTTTCCCTCGAAGCCGTTTCGGTACGTTTGAGTAATCAGCATTTCGTCCCCACTTGCACACGTCCAACTCTTCATCCGTGAGTCGTATTCCATCGCTAATGATTTTTCTATACGCGTACGCTTGCGATTCTGCCCTGGCTAGCTTTTTCACCTTAGAGTCGTACGTCGATGGTTTGCTCCTCGGTGCGAATAAATAACTTCGTACGACGAGTTCCCACACGGCGTCGCCGAGTAACGCGTAGGAAATTGGCGAAAATTCTCTCGGTGCGTTGGCGGAAATGTCCGGAGGTGCCGGACGCCAATTGCTCGATTTTTCTATTCCGTTTTCTTCTCGTTCGTTTTCTTCTTCCTTCTTCTTTCTCTTCGTCTTGGGCATTTGCGAGAACGCGTCAAAGACGTTCTCGGTGTCGTCGTCTCTCGTCGCGTCGACCGAAACATTTCTGTTACGTGCGTCGTGTCGATGCGTTCGAAACGTATCGCCATTCGTCGTCGTCGTCGCGCGCCATCTCGAAGAACAAACGCGCCGTCCTCGTTGCGTCGTTGTTCTCGTCACTGCTCTCCGATACTTCTCCGCGCCGCCGCCGCCGCCGCGCATCGTCGAGGCGCACCGAAGACGATGATGATGATTCATGTGTCTCTTTCGCACAAAATCGACTTTGGTTTTTTCTTTACCGCTCTCTTCTTTTTCTTTCGCCGTCTCTCTCTTTTCTATTCTTCTTTTGTGGACCCGACGACCAATGACGACGACCACAGACCGACGACGAAAAAGGTGTATTTTGGATCCTTGTCTATCGATCGATCGATCGATCGGTCCGGAATCGATGGTTTGTATGTGTGGAACTCTCTCTCTCTCTCTCTCGACTTTTTGGGCAACGAAAAAAAAAGAAAAAAAAACAGAAATCCAAAGTGGTCAATTTTTATCATTCTTTCATTTTTATCACAAAAACCAGATTATTCAAAAAAGAGAGTCGACTCTGTCATCTGTCTCTCTCGACTCGAATAATCTCTCCTTGGTGGGACAAAAGCACATTATTTGAACGACGACGGACGACGACGCAAACGACGACGCACGCGACCGAAAAGAAGAGACGACTTCGAAAAAGAGGGAAAAGGATCTGTTTCGATTTCAAAATATTTAAATATACACACACGCAACGCGTATCGGCACAGACCACACCGCACGCGCACGCGCACGCGCACGTTCACGAGACGGAGCAGCAGGAGTAGCGCGTGGTATTGACTCGTGCGAACGACAAAAATGGTGCTGATATACAAACCATCCTTCGTCGCGCACGACGGTTCGGCTCCGATTTATTCCATCGACACGCACCCGGATGGAAGTCGATTTGCAACAGCTGGTGGCGACCAAAAAGTGAAAGTCTGGAGCACCGCGGCGCTGCTCGACCGAAATAAAGAGAACGATAAGGAGTGTCCGAAACTTCTGGCGACGTTGTCGGACCATTTTGGCCCGGTGAATTGCTGCCGGTTTTCAAAAAACGGTCGATATTTAGCCACCGCTTCGACGGACTCGAACATTTTACTCTACGAACTCCACGAAGGGAAAGGAAAAACAATGTTTGGGTCGAACGACGAACCGAACGTGGAAAATTGGTCGAACGTTGGGAGATTAAAAGGGCACCAATCGGACGTGATCGATATCGCGTTTTCGCCAGACGATAAGTATTTGGCGTCCGCGTCGTACGATAACTTGGTCAATGTGTGGGACGTGGAGATGAAACAAACAGTCGCAACGTTGAGAGGCCATCAAAGTTTAGTCAAAGGGGTGGCCTGGGACCCGATCGGTAAGTTTCTAGCTACTCAAGGCGACGACAAATCGGTGATCATATGGCGAGTGGACGATTGGGAAAAAGTGTCCACGATTACGGAACCGTATAGACAATCGGTTGGCGCGACGTTTAGTATGCGTTTGTGTTGGAGTCCAGACGGAAAGGCGGTGACCACGTGTAACGCGTACAAGAAACCGAGCCACACGGCGAGTGTTTTGGAGAGAGGCGAATGGGACTCGAAATTTGATTTCGTAGGTCACAAAGGACCGGTTGTGTGCGTGAGATTTTCACCCGGATTGTTTAAACAAAAAATTGAAGCGGTAGAAGATGCGAACAAAGATAATAGCGACGGGAAGCCGAAAATGCACACGGTGGTTGCGTGTGGAAGTCAAGATACGAAACTTACAATTTGGAGAACAAATCGTTCGAGACCGGTGTGTGTGATTAAATCTTGTTTTGAGGAGTCTGTAGTAGATTTGTGTTGGACACCGAACGGCTTTTCGCTTTTAGCGTGCAGCACGGACGGGACGATGGGGGTCTTTACGTTTGAGAAATCTGAGATTGGGTGCATGGTGAACGAAAGCGAATCGGAGGCGTTTTTTCGCGAGACGTACGGAGGTATGGTCGGACAGAAAAAAGTCGCAGTGTTGGAAGATCCCACGCTATTGAAGTACTCGAAGAAGAAAAACAACGGCGAGACGACGACGACGACAAAAGCTGGATTTGATTCGAAAAACGGTACTCCAACAGCGCCGAAGCGCATTAGCGCGGCGCCAGTTGCGGCAACTGTTATTCAACAAGCACCGATCCGTCAACAGCATCAGCAAGAGATTATAGCTTCTGACGGGAGACGAAGAATTACACCCATGGCGAACGCTCCGGGCACGCAAGTCATCGCCTCTCCGCCTGCTGCGAGGCCACCGCAGCAAATTATCACCAACAATGAAAATCAAGTACCCAGAAATGTACCAACTTCTACTTTGCCAAATACCACCACCGTCTCCGGTGTGAAACGTGTCGCTCCGCAGGCAATGGCGCCTACAGGGAACACACCAAAACGGTTGGCGCCTATGCCGGTGAGCGGAGGTGGTCAGCCTCAAAGAATTCAGCCCATTCCGGCAGGTGGTCAACAACAAGCACCCGCGAGAACGGTTGTTCCCGTTCCGGTTAGTAAAAGCGCTGGTGGAGGTAATCTGCTTTTGACGCCACCGCCGGGGAGGCAACAAACGATGGTGCAAGTGCCGCAGCAGCAACAGCAGCAACAGCAACAGCAGCAACACACGCGACCTGCTGCCCAGCAACAAGCAGGCAGTATCAGCACGCGTCAAATTATTCCAGTACCTCCGATCCCGCAAACTGTGCACGCCAAACTAGTTGCCGAAGACGCGATGATAGCAAACTCATTTGATCAAGAAGACATCCCAACGGCTCCAATTTTTCTCGAGTGCAAGAACGATTTCCAGCGGAACGCGAGTGAACTCGTCTGTTCGCGGTCGGGTGAAGAGTTATGGACAGATCGACTCGATGGAAAATGTTCGCACATTACCGGGAATGCGAGGTACTCGTGCGTTGCGCTCGAAGACGGGTCGCTTCAAATTTATACCGAGACTGGGAGACGACAGTTACCGACGATTGCTTTGGAAGGTGGAAAAGTATGCTTTATCGCGTGCGTTAATAGTAGTAAAACAAAAGAAGAGAAAGAAGCAGGACACAATGAAAGTTCCGACACAAAACTTTTAGTTGTGACTGCCGATGCTTCTTTGTACGTTTGGGATTTGGAGAAGGACAACGAAAGATGCGTTTTGGAAAGCTCCCTCGCGAGCATTTGCTTCAATCGAATAGATGGAGCGCGAATTTCTCGCGTTTCGTTGAGCGAAAAGAGTGTTCCACTTGTGACGTTATCGAACAGCGTGACGTATGCATTTCACGAAAAGTTGAAGGCTTGGGCCAAGGTTGCCGACCTTTCCTTTCAAAAATCGGAGTACGTTTCGAGATTACGATTGGGCGTCGCTGACGGTTCGGGTGGTGAAGTGCGCAGGTTGCAAACATCTGCTGCGCGATTAGCAATTAGTGCTATGGCTAATTCAATGCGTTCTTCGTCATTGTTTCAGACGCCAAAACGCGAATCAGGACGTCATCTCGAGCAAATATTGCAAGCATGCCAAGTTCTCGGAAGCAAGAAAGAATTCAAAACTTGGTTACGAACATATGCCACGCACTTGGCCTCGGAATCGGGCGGGAACGATCAACGCACGTACTTTGCCGGTGCGGAGAAGCAACTTCGTGAGTTGTGCGAAGAACTTTTAGGTTCACTCTCGAAGAGCGACAAAGAGTTGGAGAAAGACGGAGTACACGGTTTACTCCTTGGCATGAAACGAAGAGATTTATTGAGAGATGTCGTCATTCCTGCTCTCGCGAGCAATGGTTCGTGTCAAAGATTAGTTACCGAGACGATCGAGCTTCTCGAAGCCGCTGAAAAGGCGGAATAATAAGTATAATTCATCAAACTAATGCGCAATACTACAAATCTGTTGTAATACTACAACCAACATCTACTACGTAAGACTGATTAATATAAATCTACAAAATAATCCCAGCATGCACGATCAGCCTTTTCTATATCGCTTCATTCGCGGCCATCCCCCAATGAGGATCTCGAGCAACAACCGTTTCGCCTGGTTTTACGATCGCACCTGAAAGCCACTGCACAACTTCCGGACTCGTTTTGTGTTCCTGCAAATGCGCTTCGGGATATCTCCCGCTGCTTGGGGCGATTGGCTTCGTCGGGTTTGCCTGATTCTTCAACCAACACTCGTGTTGCTCGTGGTCGTGAATGTCCCCACTCCAACATTTTCCATCGCGTTTTTCATTCGGGGGACAGTACACCCAGATATTGCACAACAACTTCTTCTCAAACGGCGCGGTACCACAGTGACCCTGCACGCCGAAACTGGTGTTGAAAAACATTGTCCCCGAGTTTGCTCCTTCGCTGCCGCATATGTCCGCATGTTTTCGACATGCATCGCAACACTCGCTCGCCGTTTTCGTCCGAAACGTCATCCCCCACGTGAGCGCGAATCCGTCGTACCCAGAATGTTCGTTTGGCCAACACTTTTCGTTCTCTATCGGGAAATCTTCCTCGCCGAATATTCTTACTAAGTTTGCGTTCGCTTCGTTTTTCGTTTCAACGTCGTCTTCATCACTGTTTGTCGTCATCCTCCTCCTCTCATCTGCTCGTTCCGCCGCGTTTAACAAATTCTCTCGACTAACTTTGTTTTCCTTTATTCCTTGCAACGTGCTCGTGTCTCCTTCTCTATATTTTGAGGCCGTCTCACGTATTCTCTCTCGAGCAGCTTCGATGGCATCCAAAGGATTCTCCAACTCTTCAACATCGAGAGATTTCTTTCTTCCAATCTTTTTTTCTCCTCCTCCTCCTCCTCCTCCCGATAACGCGTTGGACGCGAAATACGTCGACTTATACGTGACAAACAGACAGAGAGAAGCGAGAAGAATTGCACCGAGAATCTGAGACGGTTTTAGTGCTCGTTGTTGAGGACCCATATCTTCCGCGGTTTGTGATTTGAGTGGAATTGGAGAAGAGGAAATTTTCTCGCGTGCTCTGCTCTCTTGACGACGCTTGAAAAAAAAGAAGACGAAATTCGAAAATTTTCGCGGACGTATATTTTTTGCCTCCGGAGATAAACGACACAACGCACGACGCGCTCGCGACACCACGCATAGACGCGAGAAACGCACCGCACGATGTTTTCAAACTCACCCGAGGAAATACGCGTAAAAAAAGACGACTCGATCGTTCGCAACATCGAAACAGCGATCGAAAAAGAAGAGCTCGGTACGACTTCGAAGCCGAGCGAGAAGAAGAGTCCTTCGAGACTCGCCTTGCGACAACTGGAAAACTATCTGGTAAACGCGGGGGAGAAAGAGTTACCGGCGACGAGGTGCGAGAGCACGCGATTTACTAAATGTTTTGCGTTCGAACGGAACGGTGTTTTTCGTTGATTTTCGTTCGCATCGTCGCTCGTTGGCGCGTTTTCCTTTAAGCGCATGTGATTTTGAATTCAAAAATTCGTTGACAAAAAACATCGATACGCACGAGTAACAGGGTACGTAAACCGACGGAGCGCCTCGAGCCAAGCTTTAAGAGGCCTGAACCGAAGAAAAAAGGACGCGGTGCGAAGAAGAAGGCAGTCGTCGTCAAAAAAGTCGAGAAGAAGGTACCGAAGAAGAAGAAGGTGGTGAAGAAGAAGAAGGCACCGAAGAAGAAGAAGGCACCGAAGAAGAAGAAGGCGCCGAAGAAGAAGAAGGCGCCGAAGAAGAAGAAGGCGCCGAAGAAGAAGACTGCACCAAAGAAGAAGGCTGTAGCAAAGAACAGTTTCGTTGCGAAGAAGACCCCGACGGGAAAGAAACGAGCTTTGTCAAAGAACAAGTTGATCACTGACACCGTCGCCCCCGTCGATAACAAAGTTCAATCGAAACTTCCAATCGTCGAGGAACCATCACCGGCAGTAGCGGCCGCAGACGAGAAAGAAAATACTCCAGCAATAGAATAAAATGGAGAGAGAGAACGAACGAATCCTGTGAAGGACATTTATTAAGATTGAGAGAGACAAAAACGATATGGTTACTATTATTAATGCATCTTCGTTGTTTATTTTGTAATAACGCACATACATACACTAATATTTCTAATGAATCTATTCTTGTTTGTGTGGCATGGTAAACTTGAGCTTCATTCCACCACCACTTTTAGTATTGAGCGGGGCCTCTTCTATCGAATCTTCGCCGTCATCATCATCGTCGTCATCATCTTCTTCGTTCGTCAAGTTATCTAAATTGATATCCGTGAGCGACGTGTTCAATGCCGCATCTTCTTCAATGTTTCCGTAATCTTCATCTTCGTCTGAGTTGTTGAGCATCATGAGTGGTTCATCTTCTTTCTCCTCCTTTTCCTCTCTTTCACCAGCTTGTTCTCGCTCTTGCTGCATTTGTTTCTCTTCCTCAGCCGCTTGAGCTTTCATTAACTGCGCTCTTTGAAACGGTAAAAGGGCTTTTGTCGTGGGAATTGCAAATGCATCTTCTTCGTTACCGCCTTTGACTTTACTCGACATTTGCTCAGCAGTCAGATTACTCGATTTCAAACCAGTTTTTTCGACGAACTCTCTTCGCCTATCATTGTTTGAGGCGGCTTGTGCCTCATAGTCCATAGCGTCTTGAGAGATTGCAGAGTTTGCGATCAACTTGTTCAAAGAGCGACCGCCACGACCAAGATTCGAGGTATCCACTGGCGCAATGACTTCTCCAGCCTTTGATTTTGCCGTCATCTCTATTGCATCATCAAAATCGTATTTTGTGTATCGAATCCAGTCTGGGCACTCCTCGGGGCCCATGAGTGAAGACGGCCAATTCAGCGTATCGTCAAGTTCGTTCCACGTTTTTAACTCTTCTTCGGATCTACAGATCCTTTCGTTCAATTCGCGTACACTTGGCACATTCATTTCCTTCCTGTTTCCAGCAGCTTGAGCGGCCATGAGTTTTTCAAGCGATTCGCGTCTCTCTGATTGCGTAGTTTGTCCATCAAAACGTCCAGCATTGATGACTTCGTCCGCCATTTCAATTTTTTGTTGCTGAATGACGTTGCGAACGACCGATTCCACAGATTCACAATACAGTCGGTCGTTACCACCCCAACCACGAGACGGTGTACTTTCTTGCGCAGCCGCAGTGGCATCTGTGACGTTAGTGACTTCTTTATCGTCAACGGCTTCCAAATGTATCACTCGCACTTCTCGTGTTTGACCGATTCTGTGAGATCTAGCGATGGCTTGTTCTTCGTTCTTCGGGTTTGGATCCGGATCATACATAACAACCGTATCAGCAGTTTGTAAATTTAAACCTCTTCCAGCGGCGCGAATAGAAAGCAAAAATATGAATTTGTTCGAGCCATTTCGGTTGAAATCGTTGATCGCGACTTCTCTCTGATCTAACGGTGTTGAGCCGTCGATGCGGCAATATTGTAAATTATCGCCATCCTCTGTCGTTTGTCGCCACTTGAGATATACTTCCAAGAGGTCTAATAGTTTCGTCATCGTCGAAAAGAGAAGGACTTTGTGTCCAGTCTTCGAAAGTTTAACTAACAGTCGGTCCAGAATCCATAACTTGCCACAACTTCGTATTAAGTTAACGCCCCGAAAATCGCCTCCTTTCTCGGGCGGGTACGATAAGCCTGGATGATTACAAACCTTGCGCAGCTCCATACACCTATTGTGAAGGGGCAAATATCCGCGAAAGGTTCTCTGCGCGGCTAAGCCGAGTCTAGTGTGCGGCTCAACTCGAATAGATCCCGTCGCGTTGATCCAAGAATACGCATTCGATTGAAACGCCGAAAATGGGCAATGCACGACAACACTCTTCCTTGGTGGAAGTTTCCGCTCCACGTCTTGCACCAATCTTCGAAGCATAAATGGTTCTAAAATTTGGTGCAGACGAGAAATTACGATGACTTTCTTTTCGCGTTCTATCCAATCGTCGTCTTCGTCGTCTTCGTTCGCGTCATTGCCAGCACCACCAACTTTTTGCACTTGATTATCACCTGCTTTTGTTTTCCCAAACCACTGCTGAAACACTTTTGCTGAATCGAAAACTTCCGGCAACAGCAGGTTCAATAAACTCCACAGCTCGCTGAGATCGTTCTGTAATGGCGTTCCAGTCAACAACAAACGTCTCTGAGCTCTGAATTTATCTAAATCTCTACTTAATTTTCCTTCGCGATCTTTCAATCTTTGCGCCTCGTCGATTATGATGTACTTCCAATTCACTTTCGCCAGCTTGGACCGATCGCGCATGATAAACTCATAAGTCGTCACCAACACATTAAACTTGAGCTGCAACACTTGCTTCTGAAATATTTTCGCGCGTTGTTCGCGACTGCCGACGTAATAGACGCAATTCACGCTCGGTAACCATCTATTTAATTCTGCTTTCCAATTTACCATTACGGCGTTTGGCACGATGATAATGTGCGGTCCATAGTTTTGCTTAGACTCCCAAAGATACGCGATCAACGAGCAGACTTGCACGGTTTTACCCAATCCCATCTCGTCTGCTAAGATGCCGTTCAAACGATTGTTGTGTAAACTCACCATCCATTGCAAAGAAACGATTTGATAATCGCGCAACTGACCAAACGTCAACATCTTTGGTTGTTCGGTAATAATTTCCTGTTCGCTGTGCGCCACTGCGTAATACTTCTCCGTGTTTTGTATCCCGTCCTCTTTCGTTTGCGAAATCATTTTCTCGCCGTTTTGTTCTGTCGCCTCTCGCGCTGCTTTTTCGGCCGCTTCTTTAATTTCATCTTCATCTAAACCTTCTGCAGCGGCTTGTGCGGCTGCTTCTGTCGCAGCTTCCGAACGCGCCTGCGATATCTTTACCGACGCAATCTTTCCTCCAAGTTTTTCTAAATACCCTTCCGTTTCCGCAAGGAAGTCTTGCAACGCTTCATACTTGTTCCCTTCACCTTCACCATCCACACCGGCAGGGTATCCCTCGATGCTCTCTTTCGTTTTCGCCGCTTCCGCTAATAGTTTTTTGTATGCTTCTATGTCGTTTGATTTCAACGCTTCCATTCTCTTTGCTCTTTCGGCCGCGTCGTCTCGTGACTTTGCCAAGTAAGCTCTCGCCATTCTCTCGTGCATTTTCACCATCTGTCGGTTTCTCGTTTGCAACGCGTCTGCTCGTTGATTCGATTCTTCGTTCAATCTTTTTCTCGTCGTATATATCAAACGCCACCGCTCCGATAACTCTTTCTTCTCTTTCTTCGACCTTAACTTCATCTCCAACTCTCTTTGCTTTTCATCCATCTTTACCATCTTCTTGTACTGTCTCTCTGGCAAAGCCATAATCTTTCTCTGTTCAGCAATCATTTCCCGTCTCAACTTTCTCTGTTCCTCTAACAATCCTAAACTTTTCGTTCTAATATTTTGCCTGATCTTCCACTCGCCTTCATCTACAATCTGTCGCTCTCTTATCATCCCACCTTCGTTCTCACCGCCTTTAGAAGCATGAAACATAAACTTTTGTTTCACGACTCTTTCCCGAAGAACTTCGACTCCTCGCGTGACCCGTGCGTCAATCTCGCCTTCGAACAGACGCTTCAACTCGTTACACTTCGAGTACTGCCGTTCGTCGTCGTCGTCGTCGTCATCATCTTTGTCCTCTCTTTCTACATTCGTCGTAAACTTCATGTCTTCTTCGTTGATCGTTTTTGTCGTCGCTAACT
>MDTG01429850.1_pt1 | contig 18179 bp, 16 predicted proteins | sample 811421 | NCBI WGS metagenome assembly MDTG01 (sample SAMN05326645, study PRJNA326480) | marine metagenome | isolation source: seawater | place: Pacific Ocean: South East | collected 2011 | reverse complement strand
ACCTGAAATAAAATGGAAAAGACTCAGCATTACTCAACATGAACCTCAAATTCGATTTCAATATCAATGGCACCTCCAAAATCACTTCTCGTAGTTCCAGTTTTTGAAGTGGGTTCGTGAAATAAATATCCTACCACATCGCCCGAAGTTTCTCCGGTAGTTGTCCAAGTAGTTTTAATAAATAAAGGATTTCCATTACTATCGGTGGTGTCATTTGTGGCAGGGACTATTTCAAAACCAGTGAGCTCATTCGTTATGTCATAAAATACTTGATGCAAATCTGCCTCCGCTATGATCTCTGAAGTGATATTTATAATATTATTTGGATCTTCATCATTATAAAAGGAAATGGAAACGTTATAGCTTGAGTTTGACTCCAATTCAATTTCAGTATGTTCACCTTCATGATCGTCATGGTCATCTTCCTCCTCTTCATGAGCTTCCTCTTCATGAGCATGATCATGACCTTCAACTTCAAAATCATAGGTTATCGTCTCAGTAGATCCTACTTTTGTTACCTCAAGGGTAACTAAAGTGAAAGCTTCTTGTTCGTGAACGGGAACTGGATCGTCTTTAGAACAGCTTAATATTGATAAAAATAGTGAAATAGCTATTAGGGGTTTCATGAATATGTTCTTTAACATAATATTAGATTTAAAAAATGTGAAATTTAACTAATCCCAAATATGGGCAAGTGCAATAAAAATAAGACGAATAAAATTATACAGATGGTGGGCCCCGAAGTGTATCAATGGTATTAATGGAATACGAATACCCTAAGTAGAAAAAAGAAGTTTTACTTTGATTCAAACTAGGAATAATATTACATTTATTCTCGATTGAAATATTAGTAGCGGACGCAAATTGATACTTCAATATGTCGCAATCTAATTCAATTTCATGAAAATGTGTTTGCGATATATCACAAGTTTTATGAACATGGTCTTCAAATAAATGAAATAAAGCACCCCAATACGGCAACATCAAAACAGTCGTCAAGAAGAAGGACTGTAATATTCTTTTTAAACACATGTAAATTGAAAATTGAGGAATATTTGATGTAAATATAGCGGTTAATCTTTAATTTTGCATATTTGCGAATTACTTATTTAAATATGAAATCAAAAACTGCCTTAATCTTTATTTTTTATTTAATGACTACGCATATCGGTTGTGATTCACAACCCAAAAAAACAAAAAAAGAGGTCGTCTATGGTGAACAACCCAGCGGAATGGGTTGGATACCTTCAGGGACCTTCATGATGGGGAGTGATGGCCCACAAGCTCGGCCCGACGAGGGCCCCGTACATAACGTTAAAGTAGAGGGCTTTTGGATTGATCAAACGGAGGTAACCAATGCACAGTTTGCCGATTTTGTTGCTGCAACGGGATATGTTACTACTGCCGAAAAACCCATTGACTGGGAGGAAATGAAAGAACAACTGCCTCAGGGAACACACAAACCCCACGACTCTCTTCTACAAGCTTCTTCACTGATTTTTAAACCCACAAATGGTCCTGTGAACTTGAATAATTTTGCTGCTTGGTGGGAGTGGAAACCCGAAGCCAATTGGCGCCAACCCAAAGGAAAGGGAAGCTCGATCGATGGAAAAGAAGACCACCCTGTCGTTCATGTTTCTTGGGATGATGCCAATGCATACGCCCAATGGGCGGGTAAGAGACTGCCTACTGAGGCGGAGTGGGAGTGGGCTGCTCGAGGTGGGCTTAAGGATAAAATATACCCTTGGGGAGACGAAGGCATTGAGGTGGGTGCAGTTAAAGCAAACAGTTGGGAGGGCACTTTTCCCTACGACAATATAAACAAAGACTTATTCTTTTATTCCGCACCTGTAAAATCATTTGAAGCCAATGGCTATGGATTGTACGATATGGCCGGAAACGTTTGGGAGTGGTGTTCCGACTGGTACCACTATGACTATTACAAGACATTAGAAGGAAAAACAGCGAACAACCCAAGGGGTCCTGCGGAAAGTTTTGACCCCTACAATCCTTACATCGCACAGCGGATCATTCGGGGGGGCTCATTTTTATGTAATGACACCTACTGTTCAGGCTACAGGGTGGCGTCTAAAATGAAATCATCACCAGACACTGGATCCCAACACACGGGATTTAGATGCGTAAAAGACCTCTAAATATTTCCCTTTTTTATTTGATCTATAGCATGGTTTGCAGCCCTTGCTGTCAATGCCATAAACGTAAGGGATGGGTTTTGGGTTGCAGTTGAAGTCATACATGCACCATCAGTCACGTAAACGTTAGCGCAATGATGCATCTGATTCCATTTATTGAGTAGAGAGGTTTTGGGGTCGTGACCCATCCTAACACCACCCATTTCATGAATATCATTACCTGGCTTACGACCGTTGTCTCTTGTTTTTATGTTTGTAAAACCTGCTTTGGAATACATCTCTAAAAATTCGTCAAAGAAATCTTTTAACATTTTCTCATCGTTGTCGTCATAATCCACATCTATTTTTAGTTGTGGAATCCCCCATTCATCTTCTAATTTATTATCTAAAGACACTTGATTACTCTCCTTGGGTATGGTTTCTCCCATCATATGGGAACCCACTTTCCAAACATTAGATGTCTTGGCGTTCACAAGGTTGTCGTGTAATTGGTCTCCAATACCAGTGGTTTCGTAGTTAACGGGCTTACTGGCACCAAAACCGGCGGCATAGCCCCTTAGAAATTCTGTTTCTTGACGGTACACGTTCCTAAAGCGCGGAAGGTAAGCCGAAGTAGGTTTGCGACCATCCACCTTTTGGTCTTTATACCCTTCATAAGTAGCAGAAATCACACCACGATAATTGTGGAAGGCAATGTATTTCCCCAACAGACCGCTATCATTTCCCAAACCGTTGGGGAAACGCTCTGAAACAGAATTTAATAGTATCAGATTGGTATTTAAGGTGGAGGCATTGAGAAAAACAACTTTTGCAAAATATTCTGTGACCGTTTTGTTGTGGGCATCAATCACCCGAACACCAGTGGCTTTTTTCAGGTCTTTATCATAGATGATCGAATGGACCACAGCATCGGTCTTTAAGGTAAGATTTCCCGTCTTCATCGCCCATGGGATCAAGGTGGCATTGGCGTTGAAATACCCTCCAAAAGGGCAGCCCCTTTGACATACTTTTCTGCTGGCGCACAGGCCCCTACCCTGAGCTACATAAATGGGCTTGCTCTCCGTAAGATGAGCACACCTGCCATAGATGACGTGTCTATCCTTGTAGTATTTTTTCATCTGATCGCTGAAATAATCCTCCACACAATTAGTCCCAAAGGGTTTGAGAAAATCTCCGTCGGGGAGGACGTCCAAACCGTCTTTGTTACCACTTACACCCACGAACCGCTCTACATAGGTATACCAGGGATCCAAGTGTCGGTATCTGATGGGCCAATCCACAGCAAAGCCATCTCTGGCAGGACCTTCAAAATCATGATCACTCCAGCGTTGTACTTGGCGAGCCCACATAATGGATTTTCCCCCCACTTGATAACCACGGATCCACTGAAAAGGTTTGGTTTGCACATAGGGATGCTCCCCATCTTTAACAAAAAAATGCATGGCATCTTCTCGGAAAGCATAACAGCTGGAAGCTATGGGATTTTGTGCTCTAATCTCGGCAGGAATATCTCCACGATGCTTAAATTCCCAAGGCATCATATTCGTGGTAGGGTAATCTTTTGGATGTTCCACATTCCGACCTCGGTCTATCAGTAATGTTTTGAGTCCTTGTTCACAAAATTCTTTTGCAGCCCATCCTCCCGTCATGCCTGCGCCGATTACAATGGTATCGAAATGATTCACTTTACTCATTATTTATATTTTAAACTCGGACACATCCTAAATAACGATTGGGCAGGAATTCATAGCCCAGATAGTTGGTCATGTAGTTTTCAGAGGTGATAAAATGACGTAAGGACCACTGTCGGGTTTTTTGCATAAAAAACCCCAATGATCCCTCGGAGGCCAATGCCTTGGTCAATATTTCGTGATGTTGGTATGCACTCAGTTTGTCAAAGGCTTGGGCGAAGGAATCGTCAATAGATTTCTTAAATTCTTCTAAACCCGATTTATATTCTTCAAATTGGGTAGACGTTAGTCCGCCTTCAAGTTGGTTTGCCAAAAACTCCAATCGGGGCTCTGGTGTTGGAAAAGAAATGCTTTTGGAGGGTAAAATACTCTCTGAAATAAGCCCGATGAATTGTTCGTCCTTTTCCTGTAATTGGGATACTGAAGGGATAAAAGTGTTACAGTGGCTCAGGGTCGCAACGCCACCAATGCCCATGGCAATGGACTGAAGTGCTTTTCTTCTTCTCATATATCAAATATACATTTTTAATAAAAATAAAATATACAGATGAAATGGCAGTAGGCTTATCAAAGGACAAAAGCTAAAAAGATTACCAGAGTTACAACTACAGAAAGGGACAGAAAAAATCTGCAGACCAGTATCATTAGGTATTTATAATCACAGATGAAAAGCGCTACAAGAGGTCGAAATCAAGTAAGCTTGAAAGGTAACCTAATTCTTTTTACTAAAGGTATAACTGAATGCACCTCCAATTAAGCCCGCTGCAAGGACCACTAATCCTAAACCTACTTATTCAACAAGTGAAGCGAACAACTTCCCTCCGCTAGTAATGGAAAAAATATCTCCAAAACTCACGGTTGTTAGTTTAGCAACTGCCCACCACATTGAGTTAAAAATATCAGAAAATTTATCTGGCTGAACAGGATTTTCAAAATGTTATATCCTAACAGCAGAAATATATAAAATAAAACCAGCAAGTATACTGAAAATGATCAGTCCCTTTTTAATTTGATTAAAAGCAACTACAATTTTTTTGGAGCCTGACTCATATTTTATCAATTACAAAAATCTTAAAACCCTTATTTCACGGAGATCAGCAGGTAGTCCCAGATAGTAAGGAATTAAAGCAATGATGTCGACTAACCCTAAAAACTTCCATGCTCCTCTAAAACCATCTCTTAAAGTCCCGTTAGATCAATGATGGTAGGGATTTAAAGAGGATTTTGGTTTAATCCCAATCTTGTAGACTTGACCACCATAATAAAATGATCCTACAGAACCGATTCCACAGTCTGCTAATAGAGTAGGCAGAAAAGTTTTTAGGTTTTAAAAAAATAGGTTTGTTGCCAATATGTTGCCAACAAGGGATAAAAAAATCCATAATAACTTATAGAAAAAGTTTTTACTTATTTTTAAAGTACCTCGGGTGGGAATCGAACCCACACTCCCGAAAGAACTGGATTTTGAATCCAGAGCGTCTACCAGTTCCGCCACCGAGGCAATTATTTTGTAGGGCACAAAAATAATAAAATATTTAATCTACTGATTTAAAAAAAATCGATAAAGCTTAAGCAGAATTTATTTTTAAATTTACAGATATATTTAGAAAATGGAAACTCCCGCTAAAATTTTTGCTTGTAGGCAAAGTGAACTCCTTGGCAATGCCATCGCAGACCATTTTGGAATCGAAGTTGGAAAAATTAACTTCTCCAGCTACAGTGATGGTGAATTTCAACCCTCATTCGAAGAATCTGTTCGTGGCGCCCGTATCTTTATTATTGGTTCTACCCATCCTTCCTCCGAGAATCTTATGGAAATGTTGTTAATGTTAGATGCGGCAAAACGTGCGTCGGCAAGGCATATAACGGCCGTAATGCCGTATTTTGGGTGGGCGAGACAAGACAGAAAAGACAAACCACGAGTTCCTATTGGAGCGAAATTAATCGCCAAACTATTGGAGTCGGCAGGAGCGACAAGGATTATTACCATGGACCTCCACGCGGATCAAATCCAAGGGTTTTTTGAAAAACCCGTTGATCATTTGTTTGCGTCCACTATTTTTATTCCCTACATCAATGCACTCAAATTGTCCAACCTCACCATTGCGTCACCAGATATGGGCGGATCTAAACGTGCCTATGCTTACTCAAAGTTTCTCAGCAGCGATGTTGTTATATGTTATAAGCAAAGAGAAAAAGCCAACATCATATCCCACATGGAGCTTATTGGAAATGTCGTAGGGAAAAATGTAATATTGGTCGACGATATGGTTGATACTGCTGGAACACTCACAAAAGCAGCAAATCTTATGAAAGAACGCGGTGCACTATCCGTTAGGGCGGTCTGTACACACGCACTGCTCTCAGGTAATGCTTATGATGAAATTGAAAACTCAAAACTGGAGGAACTAATAGTGACCGATTCTATTCCCCCAAAAATTATTCACCGTAGAGTAAAAGTGTTATCTTGCGCTCCATTATTCGCTGAAGTTATGAAAAACGTTCACTACAACCAGTCAATAAGTTCAAAATTTATAATGTAAAAATTGTTACATGAAATCTATTACTATTAAAGGATCCAAAAGAGAAAGCGTGGGCAAGGTTGCGACCAATGCCCTACGTAATGCTGATAAAGTTCCCTGCGTGTTGTATGGAGGAGAAAACCCCGTTCATTTTTCCGCCAATGAGCTTGATTTCAGCAAATTAGTTTACACTCCAAGCGCGCATACCGTTGTGCTGGACATCGAAGGAGATCAAAAGATCAATGCCATTCTTCAGGACATTCAGTTTCATCCTGTAAGTGACAAAATTCTTCATGTTGATTTTTACCAATTGTTCGACGACAAAGAGGTAAGCATGGACATACCAGTTACCATCGAAGGCTCCGCCCCTGGCGTTATGCTCGAAGGAGGTACTTTGGTGGTCAGCAACAGAAAACTTAAAGTAAGAGCTTTGCCCAATAACCTCCCAGACTTTATCACAGTTGATATTTCTGAACTCAAACTCGGTGGTAAAATTTCCGTTATCGATTTGGAGGCTGATGCTTTTACAATTCTTCACCCAGACAACACGGTGGTTTGTAAAGTAAGAACTTCACGTGCTTCTATGATTATTGAAGACGATGTTTTAGAGGGAGAGGAAGGTACTGAAGAAGGAGAAGCTGCGACTGCGGGTGCAGAGAATGCTTCCTCTGAAGGGTAGTCCTTTTTTTTAAAAACATAAAAAAGCATCCGCTATCCTAGAAGCTTTTTTTATTTTTACAAGATGTTCTTCGATTGGCTTTTTGGGAAAACAGAACCCCTGGATATGACTAAATTTCTTATTGTAGGATTGGGAAATATAGGTGACGAATACACCAATACCCGTCATAATATTGGATTTGATGTCATCAATCATATCGCTGCAGCATTTGAAGTAGAAATGACTACATACAAGATGGCCGAGAAAGGAAACTTTAACTTCAGTGGGAAAAAAATAACACTACTCAAGCCCTCCACTTTTGTGAATCGAAGTGGTAAAGCAGTGAGGTATTGGGCTTTAAAAGAAAATATTGCGCTTCAAAATATTCTAGTCATTACCGATGACCTTCACCTACCCCATTCGGCGCTCAGACTCAAAGGACAGGGGAGTGATGGAGGGCACAATGGTCTGAAGGATATAGAAGCTCAACTCAATACGCCCCGATATTCTCGACTTCGTTTTGGAATTCAAAATGACAAACAAACCTTAAATCAGGTGGATTTTGTGTTGGGAAAATTCTCTAAGGAAGAACAAAACTTGGTCGATAAAAGTCTACCCAAATGTCAAGAGATTGTCCTTTCATTTGTCAAAATGGGCTTGGAGAAAACAATGAACACTTTCAATGGCATCCCCCCTAAGGGGTTGTCCTGAATTGACCTATAGGGGACTTAGAGGTATTTCCCTCCCGATCTTTGGTAATCACCCTCCAGTAATACGTTTCCCCTCCATTCAGACTTACTTGAAAGCTTCCACTGTAGAGATTTTCAGCCATAAGCTCTAAACTATCTGAATCAGTTCCCAAGAAAACAGCATAGCTTTCAATATCATTATCAATATCAATGCCCTCCCATCTCAAAGTAATCCTTCCATTGATTAAACCCACTTGGGTGTTGTTTTCGGGAGAAATAAAACGGGCCGGAAAAGGAAAATAACTACTCGTTTGTATTCCCTCTAGGTAAAAGGTCCAAACATTACTTTTAGATACATTTTCTGTTTGATCAGATTTAGAAATAACCCACCAAGAATATTGTTTTCCCCTTTCCAATGCAGCACTTGAAAATAAACGCATGGTTTGTTTTTTCAGATCCACATTGGTCATCAGATCTCGCACAACCAATTCATACTCTGAGGTGTTGAGGGCCTCTTGCCATCTAAAGTTCACTTGACTCTGCTGGTTGTCCAGTAAAATGGCTGTGTTGCAAGTATCATTATTGGTAGGACTCAACAGCAAGACAGGATCAGGGTCGGGGATTACCTCTTTTTTACAAGCACCCAATAGTAACAAAATCAATAAAATGTATCTTTTTGTCAACGTTTCAATAATTTAAAATTTTCAATGCTGTCCTCAGAAATCACCCTAACCAGATAAATACCAGGGGGGTAAGAGGCTATGTCAATTTTACTTATTCTGCTGATGGGATTAATCATGATTTCGTTTTCGTCAAGTAGCTCTCCCTGAAGATTAAATAAAGATATGAGCGCAACAGTTGAATTTCTTCCCACCACGACACTGACCTCCTCCAATGCCGGATTGGGGAATATCTTGGAATGCTCAGCGATGTAAATTTGTTTTACCAACTTCCCTTGACAAGCTAAATCGGTTGTTACCTCAATAGTATTCAACCCTTCCATAAGGGGAAAGTTATGCCTAGCCGACTGGGTCAAGTAGGTTTCTCCGTTCACTTTAAGCTGATAGTTTTCACCCCCAGATAATTTTACAGTAACCGCATTGGAAGCACTTAATTGCGTTACTACACGAAGGGGGTCGGGATCGGACAATTCGGTGGAATAGCACCTTTCAAATGATGGATCGTCAGGAACTGTGATACACACGGTATATTCCCCTTTGGAAAGATTAGAAATCATCAAGTTATTTTCATGTGAAAAATTATCTTCCCGTAGATATCCATTTGGACCGCTTATATTAACAGCATAATTATAGTGTGCAATCGCTGAAATTGATATAGCACCGTTACTTTTACTGATACAAGAGGGATCCGTTTTGTTTAAACTAAAATTATTTAAAGAATCAAGATCACAAACATCTCCCAAGCCGTCCCCATCACTATCGGATTGATCGGCATTTGAGATCGAAGGGCAATTGTCTAAAACATCTGGAATACCGTCATCATCAGTATCCAACATAACACTTCCCCTGTAACACACCTCAATTGAAAATTTTTGTAACACGCCTCTAAGAAAATTATCCCTTCTATCTTTTACTTTTAAGGTCCAAGTTCCCTTTAAATTTTTTCCATTTAACACTGAGAGATCTCCTAAGGGCCGAAATGACCCCGTGAATGGGGGTAAGGCATTTACGATAGAAGTAGCTGCTTCTTGATCAAAAACTGTTTGTCGATAATCCGCTTGATCTGCCCCTAAATACTCTGTCAACCTGATCAAAGTTTGATCTGGTGCCTCCAAGAAGATTGAAATATCCTCTACATTATCATGCTCAAGTGTAATGTTTACATTCAAGTCTTGGATCACTGCCTGATCAAATACTTCCAAATCTACACTGGTGGTTCTGACCGACAGGCCTATAGCATCTGCAATGGTGATCGGAAGATCTGATACTGCATAGGTCAAACAATTAACAGTATATGTACGGAAAATTGCTGCACTGGAAAATTGTCCATCTGCACAGGTATTGATGGGTTTTACCCTCCAGAAATATTGTGTTGAAAAATCTAGTCTGTCTAACAGTATTGAAGCTGATCGAACAGTACTGGAATGGGTCAAACTGGAAAAATTCTCGAATTTGGATACTTCGACGCTATATTCACTGGCATTGGCAATATCCCTCCAAGTAAGACTTACCGTAACACTTTGCTCCATTTGGGTACTGATCGGAGCTATCAATTGAATTTCCTGAAAGTCATCCCCTCGTTTACTGATTTCTAAGTCTATGAGTTGGTTTCTAGATCCCCCTGTTGCACGCAATTGTAGTGTCATGTGCTGAGAGGGGAAATTGTTAAAGCCACGCAGCACAATGGTTTCGGAACTTACGGATTGGGTCAGAGTTGCATCCGAAAAAGTTGCTGTGAGGCCAGCGGGAAGGTCTGAAAATCGAAGTGCCACAGTTTCTCCAAAATCAGAAAAGGTCGCGTAATCAAAAGTAAAAATAACCTCATTTTCACATGCCTCCTTTTGATAACGGTCAAATGAAAGTGCAAAGGGCGCATAATTAATTTGAATATCCTTTGTGTTTATCGCAAAGTAAATAGAGTTGTCTGGAACAACTTTGATCCTGGCCTGGTCCGTGCTTATGCCTCCGGGTACGGTAATTATTTCTTCCCCATCATTCGGGGTCACCCTCAGCAGCGTATGGTCGAATGTTGTACCTCCGTTTATGGACAGTAATACCGATACATTTTTTGTGTTAATGGGAGCAGAGTCTGTTTTTGCTACCTCCCAAGATATTGTTTGTCGGGACCCCCCTTCCCAAACAATGCCCTCCTCATTCAGTGTGTTGATACTAAAAGGCCCAGCATCTGTAGTCACCTGCAATACTTTTAAATCACTGGAGGTTCTGCCGTTTACTCCTAAAGCTGCAGGATATCGATCCCTAACTGTAACACCCCAAGTCAAGGACCTGTCCACCAATGAAACAGTTTCCCAGCTACTGCTCAGCGAGGGAGTTTCCTGGGTCAAGGTACCCGACAAAACAGCTTCCATTGAGGGTATTACCCTATTGGATTCTGATGAAGGAATCAGAGAACGTGCCTGTGGCCCCAAATGATTAAGGGGACCAAAATTAGTAGCATTCACCGCTCCGTCGTCTAATTGTTCCCAGCAATAGAACAATGAATCTCCATCTGGATCTGTTGCTGTTGCCACCAATTCGTAGGCCGTTCCCATGGGCAGGGTATAATCAGGACCCGCATCAACCAACGGCAGTTGATTCGTTGAAGCCTCCGAACTGTAACAACTCCGTGAGGCAACGTATTCATTAATGTTTTTAAGACTGTGGTAGTGAAAATATGGATCGCTTTGAAGTTGTATATTATCCTGACCTGCAATTCCTGCATAGCCCATTATGGTCGATCCACTTCCAGGCTCTGAACTAAATCCCTCAAATTCATCTTCATATGAAAAAGTGTGAAAGGCCCCAAACTGGTGTCCTATTTCATGGGCAACATAATCAATATCAAAATAATCACTCAAAAAGGGATTGTTTGGGGATCCTTCAAAAGGGTGGGCCGAAAACGCTCCTCCTTTTACACCGGTTCTGCAAACACTTCCCACAGCTCCTGCATTTCCGTTTCCCCCATCTCTGGAAAAGGCAAAAAGATGACCGATATCGTAATTTTCGGATCCAATTTGCTCATCCAAAACCGTCTGAACTTCATTCAATAAATCGGTGGTATAAGGATCGGTGTCAACATTCGTATAAATTAAGTCCACTCCAGAAATCAATTCTAAATGTATCCCCAGTTCCGTCTCAAAAATTTGATTTACCCTGTTGATGGTATTGACTACTGCCGCAAAAGCATCTTCTCCGTTGGTTCCGTTGTCCGGGTTATCATCCCCCCAAAAATTGGTGAAACCTCCCGTAGTAGAAATTGCCAATCTAAAAATTTTTAGCCCCCCATCGTTTAAGAGGCCAGCGCTTTTTTTCAAAGTATTATTTTTGACCTTTGTGTTTTTCCAATCTGGATCTAGCGGCGTACTGCAGTTGAAAGCGAAAGGCTGTCTTTCCTGGGCCCTGGAATAGGACAGGTAACGACTTTCAGTTCCCTTTACAGGTTGCAAAAAACGATTTTCCCCGTTGGGAAATAGCAGCCAAGCATTGATCCCTTGAGGCGTGTGTGACAACCTCACTTTAACCTCTGGCCGTTTCTTACTGTTTCCAGTATAGGTTCTAATGTTTGGATATTTTCGTTGTAATTCCGGTGACAAAACAGCTGTGGTATGAAGCTCGAACAATTCTTGTTCTCCATTTTCGTTAGGCAAAGACATGATTACTGCATCATCATCTTCGATTTGTTTTGCCCCTCTAAGCGAATTAAGTTGTTTGTCAAAGGCGACTCTGTCAAAATTTAAATACAACCGCCCAGACTTATCGGAAATAGACAAATCGGAAATAGTAGCACTGGAGAGTTTGGACCAAAACTGTTGTCCGTGAAGTGAAAACCATCCAAAAAACAGCAGAATAAATAATGAGAAGCAAAACCGAGATAAGGTCAAAGTAGGTTTAAATTTTTCATAATTTAAAAAAAACAATATTAATCCTGTTGTAATTTAGGTGTACTTTTGAAAAAAATCTATTTTTTTTATGGAGGTTATCCATAACATTTCTAATTATCATCCAAAAAAATCAGGAATACTTACCATTGGCACCTTTGATGGTGTGCACATCGGGCATCGGAGGATTATAAAAAAAATGGTGTCCTCCGCAAAAAGAGAAAATTTATCCACCCTAGTTTTAACTTTTTTTCCCCATCCGAGAATGGTGCTTCAAGACGACGATCGACTCAAAATGATTGATACGATTGAAGAAAAAATAACACATCTGGAACAACTGGGTGTTGACGTTTTGATCATTGAGCCCTTCACTTTAGAATTTTCCAGAATGACCGCAATATCTTACGTAAGAGATATTTTAGTCAATAGCCTCAATATCAGCAAACTGATTATCGGTTATGATCATCGATTTGGAAGAAATCGGGAAGCCACTGTAAAGGACATGAAAAACTTCGGGATGGATTACGATTTTGAAGTGGAAGAAATCCCCGTACAAGGCATCTCCTCAGTTGAAGTGAGCTCCACCAAAATCAGAAATGCCATAAAAGAGGGAGCCATTAAGAAAGCAAATCATTTCTTAGGTAGGCCTGTTGCGCTGTGTGGTATTGTCGTAACAGGTGATAAAATTGGGAGGAAAATTGGTTTCCCCACTGCCAATCTAAAAATTGAAGAGGACTATAAATTAAAACCAAAAAATGGGGTTTATCTTGTAGCCTGCACCATAGACAAAAAGCGGATTTTTGGTATGATGAACATTGGTAATCGACCTACCTTATTTGGTAAAAAAGCACAAATAGAAACCCATTTTTTTGAGTTTAGTGGCGACCTGTACGATAAAAAACTCAGGATCGATATATTGGAAAAAATAAGAGACGAACAAAAGTTTGATTCCTTAGATTTGTTAGAAGATCAAATAAATATTGACCAAGATAGATGTCAAAAGTTAATCTCTAAATACCTATAATTTTAATTAATCCATTGGATTGCTCTACCTTTACACCGAAAAATTAATCACATGTTACCGCTTGGATACTTGAGAGAAAATCCTGATCTAATTAAGGAAGGTTTAATCAAAAGAAACTTTCTGCAATTGGATTTGATAGATCAACTGCTCGATGCAGACCAAAATCGTAGACGTCTACAATGCCAATTGGACGAAACCCTTTCCAAAAGCAATCAACTTGCTAAAGAGATAGGAAATTTGTTCAAATCGGGCCAGACTGAAAAAGCCAACGAACTAAAATCAGAAACTACTCTATTAAAAAATGAGGCAATACAACTCCAAGAAGACCTTCAAAACGTTGAGGTAGTGTTGTTGTCTCTAAGAACACAAATCCCTAATATCCCCGACAAAAGCGTCCCTTACGGCAGCTCAGAAAACAACAATGAGGAGATGTTCAACACTGGAAGTATTCCAGACTTGGGCGAGGAAGCCCTTCCGCATTGGGAACTGGCATCACAATATGATTTAATTGATTTCGATCTGGGAAGTAAAATCACAGGTGCTGGATTCCCCGTATACAAAGACAAGGGGGCCAAACTTAAAAGAGCCCTAATTCAGTTCTTTCTCGATAAAAATACCGCTGCTGGCTACACCGAATATCAAGTTCCCCACTTGGTCAATGAAGATTCTGGTTTTGGTACCGGGCAACTTCCCGATAAAGAAGGGCAAATGTATCACGTAGAAGAGGACGGGCTCTACCTGATTCCCACTGCAGAAGTTCCCTTGACCAATATTTTTAGAAACCAGCTATTGGAAGCCAAGGACCTGCCGATTTGCATCACCGGCTATACCCCTTGCTTTCGCCGCGAGGCGGGCAGCTATGGCGCCAATGTTAGAGGTCTCAATCGCCTCCATCAGTTTGATAAAGTAGAAATTGTACGCCTCGAAGAGCCTCAACACTCCGGGGCCGCCTTGGAAGGGATGGTAGAACATGTAAAAGACATTCTTCGGGCATTAGAATTACCCTACCGTATTTTAAAACTTTGCGGCGGTGATCTGGGTTTTACTGCAGCCCTTACTTTCGATTTTGAAATTTATTCAGCCGCCCAAAAAAGATGGTTGGAAATCAGCTCAGTATCTTCCTTTAATAGCTTTCAGTCGGAAAGGCTCAAGCTGAGATACAAGGACCCCAGCGGGAAAAAACATCCTGTACATACCCTAAACGGAAGTTCCTTGGCATTGCCCAGAGTGATTGCAGGGTTGTTAGAAAACAATCAGACCTCAGAAGGAATCCATATCCCCAAAGCATTGGTTCCGTATACAGGATTTGAGGTAATCAGTGCCTAAATGATATTGTATAATATCACCTGTAATGTAAAAGCAGAAGCAGAAAAAAACTGGCTGGAATGGGTGGATCCTCAGCTCCAAGAATGGTCAAAATCAGAAAACTTAAAATCAACTACGCTCCTACAGTTAAAATCCAATAGTCCTCCAGATGAACCAATATACGCATTGCAATTCCACATCGCAGATCCTGAAATCCTACAAAAATTCCTAACAAAAGAAGAATCCCTTATAAAAGAGGAAATAAATAAAAAATTCGGCGAATCGGTACTTCACTTTAGTAGTCACTTACAAATCATAAAAGAATACCAATGAAGCCCGTTTCACCCAAAAAAAAATTAGGACAACACTTTTTAAACGATTTAAACATTGCAAAAAAAATTGCGGATTTACTAGATCATCGGCCAACCGATTGTGTTTTAGAAATAGGACCAGGCATGGGGGTGCTTACCCAATACCTGATGCCAAAAGTCCAAAAATTAAAAATGGTCGAAATCGATCAGGAATCAGTAAACTACCTAGAACGAAAATACCCTGAGCTCAAGGAAAATATACACAACGAGGATTTTCTAAAGCTGGACCTAAGCAATTTTTTTAACCAGCGAGAGTTTACCGTAATTGGTAATTTCCCCTATAACATTTCAAGTCAGATCGTATTCAAAACCATAGAGTACCAGAAGCACATCCCCTTCTTCTGCGGTATGTTTCAAAAAGAAGTAGCCCAAAGAATTTGCGAAAAGCCTGGTACCAAAGCCTATGGAATTCTTTCTGTATTGTGCCAACTCTATTTTGAAACAGAATACCATTTTAACGTCTCCTCCAGTGTTTTTTCTCCCCCTCCAAAGGTAGAATCTGGGGTGCTTTCGCTAAAACGAAGAGAGAATTTGGTGCTGGATTTCGATGAGAAATTGCTTTTTCGTATAGTAAAAACCTCCTTTCAGCAGCGACGTAAGACCCTAAGAAATAGCCTTAAAAGTCTTAACATTCCAAAAATTATTTTAGAAGATAGTATCTTTGACCTGCGACCAGAAAAATTGTCTGCAACAGAATTCATCGATTTGACAAAAAAAGTGGGTTATGCCAAAATTTGAAATCAACAAAACAGAAATAAAAACCATTGCGGAGTTGATCGAAAACGGCTCCGACAGACAACTGTTAAAAATTCTCAAAGATATCCACTATGCCGACATTGCAGAGATCATCGACGAACTTCCTGTGGAAGGAGCTACCTATTTGATAAAATTATTGGATAGTGAAAAAACTGCGGAGGCCATCACTGAGGTGGACGAGGACCTGCGTGAAAAGATTTTAGAAAAGCTTTCTGCTACAGAAATTGCAAAAGAAATTCAGGAGCTGGACACAGATGATGCAGCCGACTTAATTGCAGAACTCCCCGCTGTGCGTCAGGAAAAAGTAATGTCTCAAATCTCGGATACCGGTCATCTTGAAGACATTAGAGAGCTACTGACCTATGAGGAAAATACAGCAGGGGGGTTAATGGCCAAAGAGCTTGTAAAAGTCCATGACAGCCTCAGTGTTCTTAATTGTTTGAATGCCATGAGGGCCCAAGCCGAAGAAGTAACAAGAGTACACTCCATCTATGTGGTCAATGAAAAAAATGTGCTCAAAGGAAGGCTCTCCCTTAAAGACCTGATCACGGCTAACTCTCATGCTATTGTTAAAGACATTTGCATTCCAAGTGTCGATTTTGTAAAGGTGGACCAATCGGGAGAAGAGGTGGCAGAAATCATGTCAAAATACGACTTGGAGGCCATTCCTGTGGTAAACTCCAAAAAACAATTGATGGGTCGGATAACCATCGATGATATTGTAGACTTCATCAAAGAAGAGGCTGAAAAAGATTATCAACTGGCTGCCGGTATTTCCAATGATGTTGAAGCCAACGATGGAATTATTCAACTAACTAAAGCAAGACTGCCATGGCTTTTTCTTGGCTTATTGGGAGGTTTGGGAAGCGTTTTTATTCTTCAGGATTTTGAGCAACTGATGGAGCAACCCAAATTGAGAAGCCTGTTTTTTTACACCCCCTTAATCGCCGCAATGGCTGGTAATGTGGGCGTGCAGTCCTCCGCGATCATCGTCCAGGGATTGGCAAATAATGTTGTCAAAGGATCTCTGTTGAATCTGTTGATAAAGGAGATCGGATTGAGCTTGATCAATGGTATCGCACTTTCCTTTTTTCTCATCCTTTTTGGATTCATTATCCAACAGGACTTAACCATCAGCCTTACCATTGCTGGATCCATGATGGGCGTGATTATAATCGCAGCTTTAATCGGTACTTTTGTACCCATCATTTTAGATAAAAAAGGAATTGACCCTGCGATTGCTACGGGACCATTTATCACCACTTCGAACGATATCTTTGGTATTTTCCTTTTCTTTTATATGGCCAAAATCTCTTTGGGTTTTTAATTGTATTCCATGAAAGTATTACACCTTGAAGAAAACCATCCCAAACTGATCGCGGGATTAGCCGCATTAGGGTTTGAAAACGATCTCGCCTATGAGGACTCTTTGGCTGAGATATTGGCCAAGCTGGAGCAATACGAAGGCCTGATCATCAGGAGCAAATACCCCATAGATAAGTCATTTTTAAAAGGTGCAAAAAAATTAAAATTTATTGGTCGTGTGGGTGCAGGTCTAGAAAATATCGACGTGGATGCAGTTCGGGCGAAAAACATCTTCTTAATCAATTCTCCTGAGGGAAATCGAAATGCCGTTGGAGAGCACACCTTGGGGATGTTGTTGTCCTTGATGAACCGTCTAAAATCTGGGCACGACTCCATCGGCAATGGAATCTGGGATCGTGAAGGTCATCGCGGTTGGGAGCTATCGGGCAGAACTGTAGGCATCATCGGATATGGAAATACAGGAAAAAGCTTTGCTAAAAAACTCACTGGTTTTGAGGTCAACACAATGTGTTATGATATTTTAGATGATGTGGGTGATGAAAATGCCCAACAAGTAGATTGGGACACTCTTCTTACTCAGGCTAAGGTCATCAGTCTGCATGTACCACAAACCGACAAAACCATTGGGATTATAAACAAAAATTTTATCAAACATATGGCCAAACCTTTTTGGTTATTGAATACTTCAAGAGGAGCTGCGGTGGTAACCAAAGATTTGATCAGCGGATTGAAATCTCAGAAAATATTAGGGGCAGGACTCGATGTACTGGAATACGAAAACCGCTCTTTTTCCTCCATCTTACACAAAGAGAATTTACCGCCCAACCTTCAATATTTAATAGGCGCTGAAAATGTACTACTCAGCCCCCACGTTGCAGGGTGGACCCAAGAAAGCCATATCAAACTTGCCACCACCATCGTAGAAAAAATAAGAAAACGCTTTTGTTAATTTAATCTCTTACGACAAATTGGGCCGTATTCGTAGTCCGTTGCTCGACTAAAATTTCGCCCACTGCGTTTTTTATAAAATTAATGGCTGGTTTGTCAAAATGACGAATAGTGTAGAGCGAGACCCCATCATCGACCTCTACTTTAAACTTACTGTTCAGAGCTTCCAACAGGTGTT
>MDTG01260513.1_pt1 | contig 18181 bp, 14 predicted proteins | sample 811421 | NCBI WGS metagenome assembly MDTG01 (sample SAMN05326645, study PRJNA326480) | marine metagenome | isolation source: seawater | place: Pacific Ocean: South East | collected 2011 | reverse complement strand
TATTTTTATGTTTATTAATCTTAAATCTGTTTCAGGTATAAAAATGAATCATTTAATTGATTCTCCCATTGACACTAAATTATTAAAATTTTCGTATCCTTTAATGTTTGTAACTATGCTTCAAACATTAATGCATTGGATGGATATATTGATGTTAGGTTATTTTGTTGATGCCAGTATTGTAGGTCTCTATCATCCTGCGGCGAGAACAGCTGGTTTGCTTCAGGCATTATTGTTATCTTTTTTAAGTATATATGCTCCATTGGCTTCACAGTTTTATGGAGAGGGTAAAATTGATAGATTGTTATATATATATAAGTTGGTCACTAGATGGCTAATAATTTGTGCTCTACCAATCTCATCAGTATTTATTATATATCCAGAAAAAGTTATGTTGTTATTTGGCCCTGAATATTTAAGTAGTTCACAAATTCTTGTAATACTAACAATTGGAACACTTTTACAGGCTATTGTTGGCGTAGCTGGACCAACTTTGACTATGGCTGGATATACCAAGCTTGTTTTATGGAATACAATTGGTGCGTCTATTATAAATTTTACATTGAATATTTGTCTAATACCTATATATGGTATCTATGGCGCAGCATTTGCTACATTTATTTCATTGACATTAATTGGATTAGTCAGGGTTATTCAGGTTAGAATGATTTTAAAAATCAATTTTATTGATATAAAACTCTTGAAACCAATTCTTGCAGGAGCAATAACATATTTTATTTTGTTTATTCTCAAGCCGTATATTTTAGGATACCATACATTGGTCACTTTTTCCATAGCAGTCTCAATATCACTACTTATTTTTGGATCGCTCATTTGGCTAATGGGAATTGAAGAAGAGGATAAAGACTTTTTTCGTGGGCTTGGGATTATAAAAGAAAGTATAGCGGTCAAATGAAAATTAATTTTAATAAACGCACGATATTCGCAATTGGTTTTATGTCTTTAATTATTTCTTTTCTTTTTAATACTATCATTTTTGATAATAAGACATTTGGGTCTCCAGATAGTTTAAGTCCAAAAGCAATTGGAATTGCACTTAATAAGGAATCTGAAGATATTAATGAATTTCCACAATGGCAGCCATGGGTATTTAGTGGAATGCCATCAGCAGAAGCATTTACTAATATTTCAAATCTCTATTTTCCAGAGTATTTTTTTAAAATATTTTTTTTATCAGGTATATTGATACAATTACTTCATTTATTATTTGCAGGAATAGGTTGTTTTTTCCTTTTAAAATATTTTAAATGTTCTGACTGGGCCTCATTCCTTGGCGCTACTGGTTTTATGGTTACGCCGTATATGGTTACAATGGTTGTTTTTGGCCATGGCAGCCAAATGATGACTGCAGCTTATATACCATGGGTCCTTTGGCTTACAGTTCAATTATGGGAAAAGCCAAATTTATTTAAATGTGGTTGGCTAGGAATTCTTCTTGGATTTCAATTGCAAAGAGCTCATGTCCAAATAGCTTATTATACCTGGCTAATGATTGGGGCATATGTTTTATTAATGATTATTGCTGAAATAAAAAGGAATGAAGACCAATTTAAAATCATAAAAAAGTTTGGTATTTTCAGTTTAGCCTGTGTTTTGGGTATTGGGCTATCAATGTTGATTTACTTGCCAGCTATTGATTATTCAGAATATTCAATAAGAGGAGGCTCAACTTCTGGTGGGGCAGATTATGATTATGCAACTGGATGGTCTTTTCATCCAAAGGAGATTTTAACTTTTTTTATTCCTTCTGCTTTTGGATTTGGTGGTCAACCATATTGGGGATTTATGCCATTTACTGATTATCCTAATTACATGGGAATTATAATTTTGATGTTAGCATTCATTGGGTTGCTTGGGAAAAAAGAACTCATTCATTGGTTCTTTTTAATCACTTCACTCTTAGCTTTATTTATTTCTTTTGGTAAACATTTTAGTCCTATATATAACCTATTTTATAATTTTTTTCCTTACTTTAATAAATTTCGTGTTCCACATATGATTCTAATTTTACTGCAATTTAACATTGCAATATTAGCAGCATTTGGCCTTGATAAGTTGATCAAAATAAGAAAAGAAAATATACCACAGTGGTTTTGGATATTTTGTGGATTTGCTGGTCTTATCCTAATTGTATTATCAATAGGAGGTCCATTTATTGAGTCTTTTGTACGAGAAAGTTTCCCATTGCCAAGGACATCTGATGCTTTTGCTGCACAAAAATTAAATAATCTAAGATGGGACTTATGGATAAATGATTCATGGCTAATGTTAATATTTTTTGCTTCCTTTCTTGTATTAATTTGGTTGCGAATTAACAAAACTATTTCAAAACAATTATTTTTTGGGTTAATAATCTTTTCAGGAGTAATAGATATCGCGATGGTTAATTATAAGATAATTGAGCCATCTAGGAAAAGTGGAAGATCCTCACAGCTAATTTCAAATAGAGCAGTAAATAATTTTTTTAGTACGGACGAAATTGTAACTTTTCTTAAATCAGATCAGAATAATTTTAGAATTTATCCTATTGGACCATTATTTGGTGAGTCAAGATTTGCAGCTTTTGGACTAGAATCAATTGGCGGATATCATCCTGCAAAGTTAAAAATCTACAATGATTTTTTACAGAAGACTCGCAATGCGGCTTCTATACCTGTTCTACGAATGATGAATGCAAAATATTTAATTTCTCCTCAGAAAATTGAAAACCCCTATTTATCATTAGTTAAACAAGATATGCTGAAATCAGCTCAAGGAAATATACCTGTAGAAGTATATAAATTATCGAATTTTATGCCAAGGGCCTGGTTCGTAAAAAATATTCAAGTTATAGATGATAATGATGTGTATCAAAAAATTATTGAACCAAACTTTGACCCCCAAGCTTTAGCTTTTGTGAATAAGATGGTTGATTCTCCATCCAAAGAAAAAGCAGAAATAGTTGATTTTGAAAAACATTCAAATAAAATAACAATTTCAACAAAATCATTAGGAAATCAATTTTTAGTTTTAAGTGAAGTTTATTATCCTCTTAGATGGAAGGCATATATTGATGGGGATAAAGCTGAAATTTTAAAAGTGAATGGAATTATCAGAGGTTTAAGTTTATCGTCAGGTGACCACAAGATAGAGTTTATTTATGACAAGTCATCATTTTCTTCTGGTAGGATAATTTCATTTATTTCATTTAGTCTTTTATTATGTATGCTGATGGTTGGTGTTTATTTTAAAAGGAAATAATGAATCATTTTAGATTATATACAAAGATTAAGCTCGGAATATTTATTGTTGCCCTATTTTCAATTCTTGGAGTATTTCTCTATTCAAATTCTGTTGTGGATCAGCTACGTAGTGATAATAGACAAATTGTAACAATATATTCTCAAATAATTGCAAAGACAGTTAATGAAGACAATGATGAGAATTTGAATTTTGTATTTGATGAGATCATTAAAAAAATTCAATTTCCTATCATTTATTCTGATCCTGATAATAAGCCTATATTATCACGGAATATAGATTCTAAATCATTAGATGATCTTTTAAAGCCAATGGAAACTATGGACTCTCAAAATAAACCAATTCCAATTTCGTTTAAAGATTCTTTATCAGGTGATGATATACTCTTGGGGTTTTTGCACTATGGTGACTCAAGTTTAATACGAAAATTAAAGTGGCTTCCTTTTTTAGAGATTAGTATTGGTACAATATTTATTATAGTTGGCTTCATAGGATTTAATAGTATAAGAAATAATGAGAAACGGAATATTTGGGTTGGAATGGCTAGGGAAACTGCGCATCAACTAGGAACTCCCGTTTCAGCTCTTATGGGCTGGGTAGATAGAATCAAAAATCATCCAAATGATGTAAATAGTATAATAAAAGAGATGCAAACTGACTTAGATCGACTTGAACAAATTGGTGATAGGTTTAGTAAAATTGGTTTTACATCTAAGTTAGAAAAAATTTCATTAAATGATTTAATTGATAAGCAAATCATTTATTTAAAAAAACGTTTACCTTCTTTAGGTAAAGATATTGAGTTATCCATTTCATTAACTGAAGATATAAAAATTTTAGGTAATGAAACTCTTTTAGCTTGGGCAATTGAGAATATTATTCGAAATGGAATTGATTCTATTAAGGGAAACAATGGAAAAGTAAAATTATCTATATCTTCAAATGATAAGTTTGCATTTATTCATATTGGTGATAATGGAAATGGAATTTTAAAAAAAGATAGAAAATATATTTTTAAACCAGGTTTCAGTACTAAAAAAGGTGGATGGGGTTTAGGTTTATCTTTAGTAAAAAGAATTATACATCATATTCATGGCGGAGAAATAAAAATAGTATCAAGTGATTCTATAAACGGAACTCTCTTTGAAATCCGCTTGAACAAATTTCTTTAATTCTTACAAATAAATACCAATTCATTGGTAATTTATCATTTAAAAAAAGGATATAAAATTGCACTATATTTTATTATTTGCTAGTGGGCAAAATAATCAAGGTGGGGGATTAATGGCTTATTTGCCATTTATTTTAATTTTGGCTATTATGTATTTTTTGATGATACGTCCGCAAGCAAAGCGACAAAAGGAAAAACAGAAGATGCTTGAAGCGCTTAAAAAAGGTGATCGTATTGTTACCATAGGAGGTATTCATGGTACTGTTAGTGGCTTTAAAGGAAAAGAAAAAAAGATGTTAGCTCTTAAGTTGGATAAAAATACTAATATTACAATTAATCGTTCTGCAGTATCTGGTTTACTAAATGAAATTGATCAAGATGAGGCTCAGCCTTTAGAGGAGCAATCTTAATGTCTGTTCTTGAAGTTGTGCACTATGGTGATCCTATTCTTAGAAAAAAATGTAATTCTGTAAAAGATTTTTCAAAACTTGAATCATTATTAAATGATATGTTTGATACTATGTATGAAGAGAACGGTATAGGTCTAGCAGCAAATCAAGTTGGTTTTGACATGAATTTGTTTATTATCGATATCTCAGGTATAGAAGAAGATGAAAAAACGCGTGTTTTTATAAATGGTGAAATAATTAATAGTGAGGGTGAGTCCTGGTTTGAAGAAGGATGCTTATCTATACCTGATATAAGATTAAATGTTAAAAGGCCAGATATAATTAAATTCAAATATCAAGATGAAAAAGGTCAAGAATTCGAAGAAGATTTTGACGGCTTGCTTGCTCGCGCTATTCAACATGAAGTTGATCATCTTAACGGAGTATTTATTGTAGACCGAGTATCTAAAAGTGAAAAAATGAGTGTAGCCAAAGAATTAAAAGATATTGAAAAGAATTCTTTTGCAACTCTTAATAGTAGAAAGGCTTTTGTACTTTAATTTTTTTTTGAACTCATTTTTTTTGTAGCTATCTAATGAAAATTATTTTTATGGGTAACTCAGAGATTGCATGCCCAATTCTTAATGCATTAATAAAGTCAAAACATCAAATTTTATCGGTCGTTAGCAATAGTCCTAAAGCTTTAGGTAGAGGGATGACCTATCAATATACGCCAGTTGGGGAATTAGCAAATAAATTAGATCTTAAGCTTATTTCTGTAGATTCTTTAAAAAACAAACAGTTCATAAGTACAATAGAAAAGCTTCAAGCTGATATTTTTGTAGTAGTAGCCTTTCGGATTCTTCCCAGCATTTTATTATCTTTGACTAATAAAGGAGCAATGAATCTTCATGCATCTTTATTGCCAAAATATAGAGGAGCTGCGCCAATTCAGCACGCAATATTAAATGGTGATAGTGAAACAGGAATATCTACATTTATTATTGATAAAAATTTAGATACAGGCCCTATACTGCTTCAAAAAAAAATATCTATATCTAATCAGGATAATTTTGATACACTTTCGAAAAAAATTTCAGATGAAGGCCCAGTGCTAATATTAGAATCTTTAGATTTACTTGAAAAAAATAATTATAAATTATTTTCACAATTAGATAAAGAAGCAAGCTATGCACCAAAAATTTTAAAAAATGAATTGTTAATAGATTGGGCTCAAACAGCTAATCAAATTAATAATAGAGTTCGTGCTTTATCTTATTCAGGTGTTTTTACATTTATAAATGGCAAAAGAATCAAATTATATAAAACACGAGTTCATGAGAATAATATATCTTCTAAGCCAGGTAGAATTTCAATAATTGATAAAAAGAAAGTTTTTATTTCTTGTGCAAAGGATGATCTAGAATTAATTGAAGTTCAAATGGAAAATAAGAGTCGAATGTTAACATCAGAGTGGATAAAAGGTGCTCAAATAAAAACTGGGGATTATTTAGGTTGATTGAAAAAAATGCTCGCTATCATGCATTTCAGATTTTATTACACTTTGAACAAAGTAATAAACAGCTAAAAATAATAAGAAATAATTATTATGATAAAAATAATCTTACTCAGCAGCAAATAAGCCGTTCCTTTGTTTTATCTAATGAAGTTATACGTTGGAAACGAAGATTAGATTACTGGATAGAAAAAAAAATAGATAAATCATTTAAGACATTAACTCCAAAGGTGATTCAAATACTACGCTTAGGATATTATGAATCAGTAATTGATAATGATGTCCCTTCATATGCAGCAGTAAACTCTTGGGTTGAATTAAGTAAAAAAATTTTTAATAGAAAAATTACTGGATTTATTAATGCTGTATTAAGAAAAAGTAATCAAATAGATGCAAATGAAAAAGATGCTAACCAATCAATTGGTTCTTGGTATTCATATCCTGATTGGTTAATTGATGATTGGGTAAAAAAATATGGTAAACTTAAAACTATAAAATTGTGTAATTGGTTTAACTTGCCAACTCATACAGATATAAGAATTAGTTCAGATTTAGATCGTATTAAAAAATATATTGATAGTTTATCAATCAAACATAAAAATAGTCCCCATTCTAATCGATTTATTAGAGTTCAATCTGGAATTAAACAAATCTTAAATAGCAAATTTTTTAAATCTGGAGTTATAAATATTCAAGATAGAGCTTCAGGAGCTATAGTTGAGTTACTTAATCCTAGTGAAAATTCTATTGTTTTAGATGTTTGTGCTGCTCCAGGAACAAAATCATTATATTTACTTGAAATGATGAAGGGGAATGGAACTCTTTTTTGTTCAGATATTAATCCAGAAAGGGTAAAAATTGGTTTGAATAGAACAAAAATTTTTGATAAACCAATTGAATGGAATTGTAAAGATGCGTCATCAGATCAATTTCCTCTAGCAGACTTTATACTTATTGATGCTCCATGTTCTAGTTCGGGAGTAATAAGAAGAAGACCAGATATTCGCTGGAATCGTTCAAAAAAAGATATTAGACTTATGGCAGAAAGACAATTAAAAATTATAAATAATATGTCTCAATATTTAAATCCAAATGGTATTATTGTATATTCTACATGTTCTCTTAATGATGAAGAGAATTGGGATGTGGTAGACTCATTTCTTAAATTAAATAAGGATTTTTATTTGGAATCAGCAAAAAACTTCATTCCAGATCAATGGATTAATTCTAAAGAATGTTTGGAAATATTCCCCCCTAAGCATAATGTGGATGGTATGTTTGCTGCTCGATTAAAAAAATATGCTAAATAAATCTATTCATTTTTTTATTGTTTTTAGCCTAATTGGTGCCCTTTTAATATTAATTATTGATTGGGTTGTTATGCCTTTATATATAAGAAAAGGTAAAACAGTTCGTTTAATTGATGTAAAAAATAAAACACTAGATAGAGCAATGCTCGAGTTGAATTCTGAAGGGTTTAAAAGTATGGTTTTTGATACTCTTTATACTTCTGAAATTGATCCACAGATTGTTATAGACCAATATCCATCTTCTGGAGGAAAAATAAAAAAAGGTCGAACTGTAAGATTGAAAATTTCCCGTCCAGAAAAAATGATTTTCGTTCCTAATCTGGTAGGACAATCTAGAAGAAGTTCAGAAATTACTCTTCGTCAAGTTGGTCTTGAGATTGATACAATCTATAATGAATATAATCCTGATTATCCACAGGGTACCGTTGCATGGCAATTCCCAAAAGCTGGTGACTATATTAATAAAGGCTTAGGAATTCAGCTTACAGTCAGCCAAGGATTGCCTCCTGACTTTTTTCAAGTACCTCAATTGTTTGGGTTAAGTTTGAATAAAGCAAAAGAGGAAATTGCAAAAGCTAGATTAAAAATTGGAAAAATTTCTTATCAACAAAATGAGGATTTAGTCCCTTATACAGTTTTAGATCAGTCGATATCTCCTGGAACAGTTTTAGATCGTTCAAGTCAAATAAATCTGATAATAAGCATTTTAGATCTTCAAGATATTTTTGATAAACTTGAGAGTGAAAAATGATATCTAAATCTGAATACTTGAGAAAAGTAATTCATTTATTTAATCTTATTATTCCTATTAGTTATTATTACCTATTTCCTGAAAAGTGGGAATTCTTAACAATTATCATATATGCTACACTATTTATCATTTTAATTGATATAGCTCGAAATTTCATTCCTTTTATTCAATCAATTTTTTCTATATTATTTGATGATATGCTTAGGGAGCATGAATTAAAAGGAAAGCTAACTGGAGCAACCTGGGTTATGATTGGATCATGTATTACTATTGCATTATTTCCAAAAGCTGTAGCTATATTGGCTCTTATTTTTATGAGTATAGGAGATACGGTTGCAGGCTTAGTTGGAAAAAAGTTTGGAAAACATAAAATAGGTCTAAAGAGTTGGGAAGGATTTATTTCAGGTTTGGTTTTTTGTTTAGTTATTGCAGTATTATATAATCATTTGCCTACTCATGTATCAATACTAGGGGCCCTTTCTGCAATGATTTTTGAAACTTTACCAATTCCATTGGATGATAATTTTAAAATACCGATTGGTTCTGGCGGAATAATGATGATGTTTCTATAGTCTATTAAATGTCTTTTCTATTCCCCAATATGTTATGGAGTTTATTTGCTCTACTTATTCCAATAGTTATTCATTTATTTAGTTTAAGAAAAAATCGTAGTATAGAATTTTCTTCTATACAACATATCAAGGCTATTAAGAGAGAATCAATAAGAAAAATAAAGTTATTACAATGGATATCAATGATTCTTAGAATGGGTATTATTGGAGCTCTGGTAATGATGGCGTCAGGTCCAATTATAATGAATCAATCTTTTTGGATACCAAGTGAAAAAGAATCGTTAGCAGTAATTATTGTAGATAATTCTGCAAGTATGTCAGTCAAAAATAATAATAAATCTTTTCTTGAAGATTCATCTGATCAAATATACAAGATAATTTCAAGTTTTGATGGATTGGTAAATCTTAATGTTTATCAAACAAGTCCACCAAAGTTATTATTTTCAGGAAATATTGATAAAGGTATGCATAGTAATTATCGAGAATGGAATTTTAATCAATCGATGGGTAAAGATAAAATATGGACATTTACTGATTCAATATTAAAAACTTTTGATTCAAACTTACCTAACAAAGAGTGTTTTATTATTAGTGATTTTGCAGTGATACCTCCAACAAATTATCAAAATGAATTTGTTGATTGGAGATTTTATTTTTTAGGTCAAGATGATCTCGAAAATAACTTAGCTATAAAAAGTATTTCGACTTCAAATAAAATTAAATTAGCTAACGAACTGATTAAACTTAATACTAGAATTGAAAATATGGGTATAGTCGAGAGGCGAAATGTTCCAGTTGAAATTTATTTAAATGATGAGAGATCAGGGCAAATTGTTTCACATTTTCAACCTAGTAAAGTTAAAGATTTTTTGTTTCAAGTATATCCAGGGAAAACGGGTGTGATTCGAGGAAAAATAGAGTTGCCTAAGGATGATTATTTATTAGATAATTCCATGACTTTTGAGTTAAATATTCCTGAACAAATATCTTGCAAGGTAATTGCAACATCGCAAGATGATCTTTTAATAATTAAAACTCTTCTTGAGTCAATTTCTGGGCCAGATGATTTATTTGATATAGAATTGAAAGTTAAGCCAGAAATTGATAAAATATTTTTGGATGATACCGATGTTCTAATTTTGCAAGATCCAAAAGTTCTTTCATTAGAATCAATCGAGAAGATTAAGAAATTTATATCAAATGGAGGAAGCATTGTTTGGTTTTCTGGAAACAACTATGAATCAATTGATGAAGTTGTTAAATCTAAATTTAATTTACCTAAATATTTAAATTTGGTTGAGCTTGAAGATGAATCATATTTTACAGTAAATATTGTTGACCGTGAAAATCCTATTTTTCAGGAATTAAATTTTCGTAATAGCGAATCTATTCTTCCTCAAATATTTAAATTTGTTGATGTACATATGAGTGATAATCAAAAAGAAATATTATCTTTAAATAATGGTTCACCTTATTTAATTGAAATCCCAATCTTGGGCAGTCAAATTTACTTTTTTACTTCTATTCTAGATTTAAGATGGAATGACTTTGGAATGAAGGGATTATTAATTCCCATGATGTACAGATTACTTATGTTTACAGTTATTGATGAATTCAATACATCCACATCATTAATTAATGAACCAAAAGTAATTAAAGTGCCTAATAAATTAATTAATAATAAATGGATCGTAAAAATGCCTTCTGGATCTGAAATAATAGTTGTCCCAAACTATGACAAAGAGCAATTAGTTATTAGCAAGACAAATGAACTAGGATCTTATGAAGTTTTTGCTAATAATGAGTTTTACACTGCATTCTCAACAAACCTATCTCCATTTGAATCACCAAAAATTCGAGTAGATAAAGAAAATTTAATGAATGTGGTTGACAGTAAGAAATCTGTATGGATTAATCCTGATGATGATGTGGTAAGTATATTAAAGTCTAAGAGACATGGTCGTTCAATCTGGAGAACGTTTTTAATTATCGCTATTCTTTTATTTATAGCTGAATCAATTATTAGTCGTCCTAAAGTTGGAGCAATAAAAAACTAATATAAATGAATAATAATAACTTTTCTCAAAAAGAGAATGTTCTTTTGGTAGGTGTAATTTATGGCGAATTAGATGAAGAGAAAGTTTGCGAGCATCTTGATGAACTTTCATTACTTGCTGAGACAGCTGGTGGAAATGTAATTCGACGCTTTACACAAAAAATATCTAAAGTAAACTCTTCTTATTTTATTGGTAAGGGAAAAGCTGAAGAAATAATCCGTATCGCAAAAGATTTAAAAATTTCAAGTATTATTTTTGATGATGAACTTAGTCCATCACATCTAAAAAACTATAATAATCTTTCTAAAGAAATAAAAATAATAGATCGTAGTATGCTTATTTTGGAAATTTTCAAACAGCGTGCTCAAACTAAAGAAGCAAAAACTCAAGTTGAGCTTGCACAATTACAATATATGCTTCCAAGACTTACACGAGCTTGGACTCATCTCGAACGTCAAATGGGAGGGATTGGAACTAGAGCAGGAGCAGGTGAGACTCAGATTGAAGTTGATAGACGTTTAATACGAACACGTATTTCAAAATTAAAAAAGGATTTGAATAAAATTGATAATGAACGGGAAGTTCAAAGTAAAAGGCGTGGGAATCATTTTAAAGTCACATTAGTGGGTTATACCAATGCAGGTAAATCTACCTTAATGAAGGCTATATCTGGAGCAAATGTTTTTATCCAGGATCAATTATTTGCCACTTTAGATACAACAACTCGCTTAGTTGAATTAGACAGTGCTCATTCAATCATGTTGAGTGACACCGTTGGTTTTGTTCGAAAATTACCACATCATTTAGTGGCTAGTTTCAAGAGTACTCTAAAAGAGGTAGTTAGCTCAGATCTCATTCTTATGGTGTTGGATTCATCTTCAAAGCAAGTCTATGAACATTATAAAACCATTATAAATGTTTTAAAAGATCTTGGCGCTGAAGGACATAAAACATTAATTGTTTTAAATAAAGTAGATAATGAAGATGTAGAAAGTCAAATAACATATCTTAACCGCAAATTTCCCAAAGGTGTATTTATATCTGCACTTAATCAGCTTAGAATCAATGTTCTTTCTAGAGAGATAATGAATCTTATGGATGATATGTATCAAGTTGTAGATTTCCAATTTTCATACAAAGAATCAAAAGCTTTAGCTCAAGCACAAGAAGGAGTAGATGTATTGGAAAGAAATTATCATGATGATCATGTTCAGCTTAAGATAAAGGGGTCTCGCTGGCGAATAAATCAAATTCAATCTAGTCTTAATAAATAAGAAACCCCGAAAAATCGGGGTTTCAACTATCTTACTTCAGAGACGATTTCAGGATCCGTGTGAACACGGTAGAGGTCTCTGTCTTCAGCAAACTTCCTTCATCCCTGTAAACGAGAAAGGCCTGTTTTTTGACTCCAGAAGATGATCTCAAGGATTATTATTGTAGATCCTGAAATTCAATGACTGAAGTAAGAAATATTAATTATTTTCACTAGAGTGTACTGCAACGGCAACACTTGCATCTCCTGTTACATTTGTAACAGTACGCATCATATCCAATATTCTATCAACTCCTAAAATTAAAGCAATTCCTGCACTTGGTACACCGACTGCCTCTAAAATGATAATGAGCATAATTATCCCTGCTCCTGGGACTGCTGCAGTACCGATTGATGCTAGCACAGCAGTAAATACAATAGTTAATTGTGCACCTAAAGTAAGATCCATGCCTAGTGTTTGTGCGATGAAAACGGCAGCTACTGCCTGATATAAGGCAGTTCCGTCCATATTTATAGTTGCGCCAAGGGGTAAAACGAAGGCTGAAACTTCTTCAGAGACTTCCAACTCGTCTTCACATCTTTCCATCGTTACAGGTAATGTGGCACCACTTGAACTTGTTGAGAAAGCTAGTAATTGAGCTGGTGCTATACCTTTATAAAAGGTTTTAAGGTCCATTTTTGAAAATATTTTTAAGACTGTTGTATATGTAATTAGCATTTGAAGGATTAATCCAATAATCACAGCTAACATGTAATAACCAAGCGCACTTAATAATTCTATGATATTGTTTAAGTTATTTCCAGCAACAGATGTAATTGTATCGGCAATAAGAGCAAAAACACCAATAGGTGCAAAAAGCATAATATTATCTACAAGTTTTATTACAAGTTCATTGATGCCTTCAAAAAAATCAAGAACTGGTTTCCCTTTATTTTTTGGAATTTGAATTAATGCTATTCCTACAATAATTGCAACAAACACTACTTGGAGCATATTCCTATTATTTGAAGCAGAACTAAAAACATTATCTGGCACCATATCTACTATAGGTTGAAGAAAGCTACGATTTTTAGCATCGTTAGCTGCTTCCAATCTACCCGAAGCAGCCACTTCATAAGTCTCCTGCAGCTTCAATTTCATATCTTCAGGAACAGTATCACCAGGTTGTAAAATATTAACTGAAACTAAACCTATCGTCACAGCTACAGCTGTGGTTGCTATATAAATAGTTATAGTTTTCCCACCTATTCTAGATAGCTTTTTAGTATCAGATAACGAAGCAACTCCAGTAATTAATGATGATAGAACTAATGGAACTGCAATTAATTTAAGCAAATTAAGAAAAATTTTACCAAATGGAGCAATCCATGCACTTGTAAAATCGCCTAATCCTTGGGAAGCAGCAAATATTCCATAAAATAGTCCTAAGACAAGACCAATAATTATTTTCCAATGTAGTTCTAATTTCATGAGATTTCTTTCTTAATAAAGTTATTAATTGTCATCATCATATTCAGACTGTTTTTTAATATTTGAATATTTTTTATAATATGAATTTCCAATTGAGGAAAAAAAAGATAACAGTTTATTTTTTTGTTTATTATTTTGATCGACTTTTCGAATTAATATATAGGATAATGTATCAAAAAGATCTTGGATATGAGCAAACAACTCCCCAAGACTTTTTGATAGAGATTTTTTATTCATTGATAAATTTTAATGCAAGCTTCAAATCTGTAGTTGGGATTTTACATGCAAAATCCCTACATACATAAAATGTAGTTTTATCATCTATACTTTCTTGTGTCATTGTCCACTTTGCTAATGGGGTTAATTTATTTGATTTATCATCAGTGTCTTTAAAAATTATAACCTTACTTGGGATATAAATCGATTTAATTTTTTCGATTGCTAATTTTGTTTCCGGATCTTTTCCAGATCCAACTACTACAACTTCTTTGGGCTCATTTGATTCAAATAAGAATGCATTAAGCATATGCGCAAATGCAGAGGGAGTATTACTAATTTCTTTTGAAAAAGTCATGAAAATTTTATCAGAGATTTCTACCCATTTTGTCTCACCAGTTATTCGATTTAATTTAATAAAATTCATAGCAGCTACAGAGTTCCCTGAAGGTATTGCGCCATCATAACCAGTCTTCGCTCTGACAATTAATTTTTCAGAATTATTGCTACCAAGGAAAAAAGCACCATTTTCAGTGTCCCAAAATTCAGAAACCATAATTTCACTTAATTTGATTGCCTCTGATAAGTAAATAGTATTAAAAGTTGCTTCATATAATTCAAGTAGTCCCCATATAAAAAAAGCATAATCATCTAGATGAGAGTCAATACCAGATTTTCCATTTCGATATCTTTTTAGCAGTCTACCATTTTTGTCTGTTAGATTTTTTAAAATAAATTGAGCGCTATTTTCAGCTTGTTTGATATAATCATCAGAATTAAAAACATCACCTGCTTTAGCAAAAGCGGCAATCATTAGTCCATTCCAGTCAGTTAGAATTTTATCATCTTTGAGTGGATGTATTCTTTTTTCACGAACCGTGTATAAATCATTTAATATTTGATTAATTTTATTATTTGCCTTTGGTTTGTTAAGATAAAGAATATTTTTTAGTGTTTTTTTACCTAAAGCTTCATCTATATAATTGCCACTTAATTCTATATTAAAAGTCTCAATTATTAATTCTGCATCTGCGCTACTCAGTTTTTCCTTCAACTCTTCTGCTGTCCATAAATAAAATAATCCTTCCTCTCCTTCACTATCAGCATCTTCTGCAGAATAAAAACCACCTCGTTTATCAGTCATATCTCTTTGAACATAGAATAAAATTTCTTCAACAACTTTTTGATAAAAACTATCATTTGTAATCTGGAATGCTTCAGTATATGCTAATGCTAACATAGCTTGATCATATAGCATTTTCTCAAAGTGTGGCAATAGCCATTGTTTATCCGTTGAATAACGATGAAATCCAAATCCAATATGATCAAAAATTCCACCTAAACGCATATTTTTTAATGTTTTTTCAGCCATCAGTAGTGATGTTTTATCACCTGTCATATTGTGATAGCGAAGTAAATAAATCAAATTATGTGGAGATGGAAATTTTGGTTTATCTCCAAAGCCCCCATGCTTATCATCATAACGATTTACAAATTGTGAATAAGTATCTACTAATATGGATTCTTCTAATTGATCACCAAGTTCTTTTTTATTTGAGTCGATAAGATACTTATTTATTTGGTTTGCGGAAAGAACCAAGTCATCTCTTTCTTTTTTCCATGCTTGAGAAACTGATGGAAGAAGTTCCATCATCCCAGGCCTACCACGCCTTCCTCGTTTTGGGAAATATGTTCCAGCAAAGAAAGGGTCCTTATTTGGAGTCATTATAATAGTTAGAGGCCATCCTCCTCGGCCAGTCATTGCTTGACATACTGTCATATATAAATGATCAATTTCTGGTCTTTCTTCTCGGTCAACTTTAATTGAAATGAAATTTTCATTTAATAATTTAGCTACTTCTTCATCTTCAAAAGACTCTTCTTCCATTACATGGCACCAGTGACAAGTAGAATATCCTATAGAAAGAAAAATTGGTCGATCTAATTCCAGTGCTTTGTTAAAGGCTTCTTTTCCCCATGGATACCAGTCAACAGGATTATTTTTATGCTGCAGTAGATATGGACTCGATTCATTCGCAAGTCTATTCAAATTTTTTTCCCCTTGATTATTATTTTGAGCTATTGCCTGGTTAAATTGAACTATATATAAACATACAAATGTAGTAAAAAATAATAATTTATTTAATATGTAGTCTATTTTTGGAAATTGCATGTCTAAAATTAATTTAAATGTTATGTTTTAACCAACATAGAAGCATATTATGATTCATTTCGCAGTTATACTAGTATATTTATTTACTCTTATAGGTATTGGGGTTTATAAATCTAACAAAATTAAAACCCAGGCTGACTTTTCTATTGCAGGTCGATCCTTATCTCCATGGGTTTTAGTTGGTACCATGCTTGCAACCTGGATGGGTACAGGTTCTATCCTAGGGAATGCCGGGAAAACTTATGAAACTGGCATGGCAGCTTTGATTTTGCCATTTGGAAGCATCTTGGGTATTATCATTTTAACTCAAATTGCAGGAAAAGTAAGAAAATTTGAAAAATTTACTGTTCCAGAAATTTTAGGCGAAAGATTTGGCCAGGGTTCTAGGGTACTTTCTGTAATTGCACTAGTGATTGCTTATTTAGTAATTGTTAGTTATCAGTATAATGCAGGAGGTGCAGTACTTCATACTGTCCTAAAAAACGATTTAGGACAATCATTGATTTCTGTTGAAACAGGTACGATTATTGCAGCAATATTTATTATATCATATACTGTTTTAGCAGGACTTGTCAGTGTTGCTTACACAGATGTTGCCAATGGGATAATAATATTATTTTCTTTTTTAATAGCTATCCCAATCTTTTTTGTTGAAGCAGGAGGATTCTCTGGAATGGAAGCCTCTTTTGATATGATGGGTAAATCAGATCATATGAAATTTTGGGGTGTGTATTCAACATTAGATATAATCAACTTTTGTCTACCTCCCTTTCTATTGATAATGGGTGATGCAAATATGTATCAAAGGTTTTTTGCTAGTAAATCTGCAGAAGGTGCAAAATATGCAACTAAAGTATTAATCCTTGCTGTTGCTATAGCCGAATTGATGATTATTATTGCCGCGTGGATATCATCTAGTATGATACCTGATGCAGAAGTAGGTAAGTATGTATTGATTTACGCATCTCATGAATTTTTACCAACATTTATTGGTGCGATAATGATGACAACTATCGTTGGAATTATTATTTCAACTGCAGATAGCTTTCTCCTTGTACCAGCGACAACTCTAATGCGAGATATTTATTTAAATTATATAAACCCAAAGGCAGATGAAAAAAAGATTGTATTATATAGTCGTATATTGGTTTTGATATTAGGTATACTAGCCTATTTTGTTTCATTAGGCTTCGCTCGTTCAGAAGGTTTCTTTGAAAGAGCACTATATGCATATACTATTTATGGGGCTTCTATTACACCAAGCTTGGTTGCTGCTTTATTTTGGAAAGGTGCAACTAAGCTAGGCTCTATCGCATCAATAACAACGGGTGTTGTAGTTACATTATTATGGAAAGAAGCATCTTTTATCCAAAAAATCGTTCCTTCAAATATTTATAATAATATGGATGAAGTTTTACCAGCCATATCCCTATCAATTTTATCTTTAGTTGTTGTAAGTCTATTTACAAAAAAGAATTAGGTTCTATTTATTATGGGTGGGTTGTTTTTCTGTAATGGTCCTTTTGATTTGATATCCCTTTGATAGTATTCAAAAGTTTTACCTGTGCCTTGCCAATTTTCAACTCGGTTAATAATACGAATATCCCCAGTAAATTTAGCTGATATTCCATTAATTACATGGCCTGTTATAAAATCAATATGATTATGTTTTTCAGCCCAACTCAAGAATACGCGTTTTAGCATTTTTGCATATCCATTACCTTTAAACTCTGATTCTACAACAAATGCATAGGTATATAATGTATTGTTCTTGCCAAAGTTTTCATCCATTCTTGCCCATGGTTCATGGCTTAATTCCTCTAGTGGTATACCAATAATATATCCAATTATTCGTTTTCGATATCGTGCGATAAAAGGTAAGGCTCCTTCTTTATTAAAGTATTTTTGAATTGTTTCATGTGTAAGAATTGCTTTTTTTCCATAATCTACTTCAAGGGTTTTAGAAATTAAAATTAATTGAGAATAATCATTCTCACCTACATGTTTTAAAAGTTCAATTT
>MDTG01225982.1_pt1 | contig 18182 bp, 14 predicted proteins | sample 811421 | NCBI WGS metagenome assembly MDTG01 (sample SAMN05326645, study PRJNA326480) | marine metagenome | isolation source: seawater | place: Pacific Ocean: South East | collected 2011 | reverse complement strand
CTTTCTGAAAAAACTCCAATTGATTTATTGCGGAACTAGGGTTAAAGTTTGTACCGGCCATCCAGCCATTTTTATCGTGCCATTCCCATGCTCGTTCTTCTGACCAACGTTCTCCTGTTTGTATTAGAGTTGGATTTTGACATTTAATTAATGAAAAGATAATGGTTAGAATTAGAAATAAATTTTTCATAATATTTTTAAGTTATATTAACTGAATCGCTTACCAGTACCCGTTCCCATAAATGAGATGCTTCTTCAATAAATAAGGTATGTGTTTGGTCTATTTGATAGGCATTTTGATCATCTAAACTGTTGAAAATCATTGTATAACAATAGGTAAATGAATTGTCAACTACATCTCTTTTTTCAGAATTCGCTGGACATCCTAAATGATTGGCAATTGCTTGAGGATTGGTGTCGATCAGTTTTTTTATTGCTGTTTCAAATTCAGCGCGATGTGCATTATTTTTTGGCTCTTTTAACCAAAAGAAAACAATATGCAATAACGATCCTGTAGTATTTAAAATGGAATTTGACTTCATAAAGCTCTTGAAAGTTAAAGTTGAGTACTTTTCTTGTTTATCTTAATAAATATATGAATTATAACTTTTTAACAAAAAACTTCTAATAATTGTTGATTTCTTGCCTTTAGAGTAGGGGTTAATTTCTTTTTCAATAAATTATATTAGCTGTTAATAAGATGAAAGATACAACGACATATACTGAAGAAAATATCCGTTCTCTAGATTGGAAAGAGCATATTCGAATGCGTCCTGGAATGTACATCGGAAAGCTAGGTGATGGCTCTTCTCCTGACGACGGAATTTATATTCTTCTTAAAGAAGTACTGGATAACTGTGTTGATGAATTTGTAATGGGTGCAGGTAAGACTATCGAAATTACTATTAAAGAAAATGTTGTTAAAGTTCGTGATTACGGAAGAGGAATTCCATTAGGTAAGGTTGTAGATGTTGTATCAAAAATGAATACTGGAGGGAAATATGATTCGAGAGCCTTTAAAAAATCTGTTGGATTGAATGGAGTTGGGACAAAGGCAGTCAATGCGCTTTCATCTATTTTCATTGTGGAATCAAACAGAGATAAACAAAGTAAAACGGCTTCTTTTAATTTTGGAGATCTGAAAAACGACTCACCTGTTGAAGTGAGTTCAAGAAGGAGAGGAACCAAAGTAGAATTTATTCCTGACTCTACAATTTTTAAAAACTACAAGTACCGTTTGGAGTATGTGGAGCGCATGATCAAAAATTATGTGTACCTAAATCCAGGTCTTACGATAGAATTGAATGGTGAAAAATTCTTTTCTGAAAATGGACTTAAAGATTTATTGACAGATTACACGAATGAATCTGATTTATTGTATCCTATTATTCACATAAGAGGAGAAGATATAGAAGTTGCGCTAACCCACAGTAAAACCCAATATAGCGAAGAATACCATTCTTTTGTAAACGGGCAACATACCACTCAGGGCGGAACTCACCAATCGGCTTTTAGAGAAGGACTGGTTAAAACTATACGCGATCATTTTGGTAAAAACTACGATTCTTCAGATATTAGAAAATCTATTATCTCGGCAGTAAGTATTAAGGTTATGGAGCCTGTTTTTGAGTCGCAGACAAAGACAAAGTTAGGGTCCACAGAAATGGGAGAGGGAATGCCCTCAGTTCGGAGCTACATTGTAGAGTTTCTCAGCACCCAATTGGACAATTATCTCCATAAGAATCCAGTAATTGCCGAAAGTATCCAAAAGAAAATTATTCAAGCCGAAAAAGAGCGTAAAGAGCTATCTGGGATTCGTAAATTAGCACGCGAACGTGCAAAAAAGGCAAGTTTACACAATAAAAAACTAAGAGATTGTAGAGTACATCTACCGGACCTTAAAAAAAACCGCAGATTGGAGTCTACCTTATTTATTACCGAGGGAGACTCAGCGAGTGGATCGATTACAAAATCCAGAGATGTCAATACCCAGGCTGTATTTAGTTTGAGGGGAAAACCTTTAAATAGCTACGGAATGTCAAAAAAAATCGTGTATGAAAACGAAGAGTTTAATCTACTTCAATCAGCATTAAACATTGAAGATAGTCTTGAGAATTTACGATATAATAATATAGTAATAGCTACTGATGCCGACGTAGATGGAATGCATATTAGACTTTTATTGATTACTTTTTTCTTACAGTTCTTCCCTGAGCTTATCAAGGAAGGACATTTATATATCCTTCAAACTCCACTGTTTCGAGTAAGAGATAAAAAGCAAACCTTTTATTGCTATAGTGAACAAGAACGTAGAGATGCAATAGAAAAGCTAAATGGTAAACCTGAAATCACTCGATTTAAGGGATTAGGAGAGATTTCACCTGATGAGTTTAAGTTTTTTATTGGTGAAAACATTCGTCTTGATCCAGTAATGCTAGACAAAAATACTACTATCGACCAATTGTTGCAGTTCTACATGGGTAAAAATACTCAAGATCGCCAAAATTTTATAATTGATAACTTAAAAGTAGAGTTGGATTTATTAGAGGAATTGGGCTGATTTTATAGATTTTAATTTTTAACGATATATTGTTAATTTCTTCCTCAGATTTCCAATCAAAATATTGACTCTAAACACTATTTTAGCCTAATATGGACCAACCTGACCAAACTGATTCCCAAGAGTCTTTTACCAATGACAAATTAGTCAAGGTAACCGGGATGTATAGGGATTGGTTTTTAGACTACGCTTCTTATGTGATCCTTGAAAGAGCAGTTCCTGCAATTGAAGATGGGCTTAAACCTGTTCAGCGTAGAATTCTCCACTCCATGAAAGATTTGGATGACGGGCGTTACAATAAAGTTGCAAATATTGTTGGTCACACAATGCAATACCACCCCCATGGGGATGCCAGTATAGCAGATGCTATGGTACAGATTGGACAAAAGGAATTGTTAATTGATATGCAAGGAAACTGGGGTAATATCCTCACAGGTGATAGTGCCGCTGCTTCAAGATATATTGAAGCTAGACTTTCAAAATTTGCTTTAGAAGTTGTTTTTAGTCCAAAAGTTACACAATGGCAATTTTCATATGATGGACGAAAAAAAGAGCCCATCCATTTGCCAATGAAGTTTCCACTACTTTTAGCTCAAGGCGCTGAAGGAATTGCAGTAGGACTTTCAACTAAAATATTGCCACACAATTTTAGCGAACTACTTCAAGCGAGTGTATCTCATTTAAAAGGAAAAAAAATCTCTTTGTATCCAGATTTTCAGACAGGTGGAATTATAGATATACAGAATTATAATGATGGTTTACGGGGAGGTAAAGTAAGAGTTAGGGCTAAAATTAATCAACAAGACAGAAAAACCTTGGTGATAAATGAAATTCCCTTTAGTACCAATACATCTAGCCTAATTGATAGTATTCTAAAGGCAAATGATAAGGGAAAAATAAAAATAAAAAAAATAGAAGACAACACCTCTTCAGATGTTGAAATATTGGTGCATTTACCGAACGATATTTCTCCTGATAAAACCATAGATGCACTTTATGCTTTTACAGCCTGCGAAACTTCAATCTCACCATTAGGTTGTTTAATTATTGACAATAAGCCACACTTTATGGGTGTAAGTGAGATGCTTAAAATATCAACAGATCATACGGTTCAGATTCTAAAATTAGAGTTAAATGTAGAGCTTCAGGAGTTAGAAAATCAATGGCATTATTCTTTTTTGGAGCGAATTTTCATTGAAAATAAGATTTATCGAGACATTGAAGAGGCGGAATCGTGGGAAGAGGTAATTAAATCGATTGATGATGGGTTAAAGCCTCACCTAACTTATCTAAAACGACCTGTTATTGAAGAGGATATTATAAGATTAACAGAAATTCGAATTAAGAGAATTTCCAAATTCGATTTAGAAAAGGCACAACAGAAAATTGAAGTCCTTGAAGGTAATATTGACGAAGTAAAAAACAATCTTAAACACCTTATAGATTATGCTATTCGTTATTTTACTCATCTAAAGAAGACATATGGGAAAGGTAAAGAACGTAAATCTGAAATCAGAATTTTTGATGATGTTGATGCAAAAAAAGTTGTTGTTCGAAATCAAAAACTTTACGTCAATCGAAGCGAAGGATTTATAGGAACTTCATTAAGAAAAAATGAATTTGTTGGAGAATGTTCAGATATTGATGATGTTATAGCCCTAACCACAGATGGAAAAATGCAGGTAGTCAAAGTTGATAGTAAAGTTTTTATTGGTAAAAATATTATTCATACTGCAGTGTTTAAGAAAAAAGATAGCAGAACAATATACAACATGATTTACCGAGATGGAAAAAAAGGTACTACGTTTATTAAACGTTTTGCGGTTACTGGAATAACTCGTGAAAAAATTTATGATCTCACTCAAGGTAAACCTAATTCCGAAGTTCTCTATTTATCTGTTAACCCTAATGGTGAGGCTGAAATTATAACTATTTTATTAAGAAATTCTGGAAGTATTAAGAAATTGAAATGGGATTTAGATTTTGCCGATCTTCAAATAAAAGGACGTTCAGCTCGAGGAAATACTGTAACAAAATACTTTGTTCGAAAAGTTGAGTTAAAGGAAAAAGGGGTCTCTACATTGAAACCAAGAAAGATATGGTTTGATACTTCGATTCGTAGACTCAATCTTGAAGAAAGAGGTATATTACTTGGAGCTTTTAAAGGAGATGATAAACTACTTGTTGCTACCCAACAAGGAACTGTTCGGGTGGTAACACCTGAATTGAGCTTGCACTTTGATGATTCGGTTTCCCATATAGAAAAATGGATCCCAGAGAAACCAATCACAGCGGTACATTTTGATTCTGTAAAAGAACGTTATTTCTTAAAGCGATTTTGTGTAGAGACTGAAGATAAAGAAGACTCATATATCAAAGAGGGTGGAGCCCATATTTTTACTAGTTTTGAAGGTCGTCCTGTGCTTTCAGTTGAATTTGAAAAATTAAGAGGGAAAGTTCAATCAGATAATTTAATTGTAAATGCTGAAGAGTTTATTTCAGTAAAAGGATTCAAAGCCATAGGAAACCAATTATCAGATAAAAAAATAAAAAAAATAACACTTAATAAGGCCTTGCCTTATGAATTACCAAAGGAACAAGAGCTTAACGATATTGAGGTTGATGGAGAAGAAGCAATTTCTCCAGAACAAAGTGAGAGTCAAATTAGTTTAGATTTTTAATACTTTTTTGTCTTAAGAAAGGGCATGGTTGATAATTTAAAAACCTAAATTAAATATCTTTAGTTGATTTTCTGAATGGTTCCCCGTTTTCTATTTTTATTGTCTCCAACCAAGGAATATTCAAAGTTATAAGCATTTTCTTGAGTACTAATTATCTTGATTTGTATTGGACGCTTTTCTTGATTTGAATTTGGATTTAATTTGGTTAAAATACATTCACAGTCATTGACCCAACGAATAGTAGCCGTATCAATTTTTCCTTCATAACTTTCGATTTCGTATTGCGAATCTCTAGAGAAAATAGAAGTTTTAATTTCGCCATTAATAATTTGAGAGAACTTGAAAATACCATTATGAAAAGGAATACACTCTCGCTCAACAGTGTAACAAGAATTGTAGGCTATTAGAGTAAATAAAAGCAATTTTCGCATAGATCATAAAAATACTAAGTTTTAGGTAAAAAAATACGAAAACTTCCATCCTTATAGGTCTGAATGATTTGGGCTACTTCTGAATCATTCTCATGTGATTGAGATTCTATACTATTAGTAATTGATTTTTCAGAATCATGAGCAATAAATTTGGGATTAGGAGGTGTTTTGCTCAGTGGAGGTCCCAAAAGAAGCCATTCAAAATCTACATCCTCAAATTGTGATTGAATTTTTAAAATAAAATCTAGACTTGGTTTATTTCTTCTTGATAGGATATGAGAAACAGAAGAACGTTGCACATCAATTTTTTTTGCAAAAGTTGCTGCGTTTAATTGATGAGTTTCCATCAATTGCTCTAGTCTATTTAAAAAGTCATCTATGTTTAACATTGTAAACTATTTAATTATATTCGCTAATATACAATTGTAATTTTAATTAAAAAAGCAAAAAATATATTAAATAAAAGATTCAAATAAATAATATAACTCCCTCTATTTAAATATTTTAATAATAAAAATTCATATTCAAGTTACATTTGTACACAATACAGTTGTTAGTTTAAAGAAAATATTTAAGTGAGATTACTTTTGTAAACAACAAATGTAAACATCTGTTTGTTTACATTTGTATTCTTAAAAAATATCATGACCTGTAAGCGTTATTATCCACCCGAGAAGTTGCAGCAATTTCTTACTCAATTTGATTCTTCTGAAAAAATTACTTTAGGTTTTTCTGTCCAAAATCGCCCTATTGAGATGCTAGAAATTGGATCTGGGAATTATAAAGTTTTGATTTGGTCGCAAATGCACGGAAATGAAACCACTACCACAAAGGCTCTTCTGGATTTTATTCCGTGGTTTTTAGATGGAAATCAAAAAACTCTACAATCTTCATTTACACTTTTCATCATTCCTCAATTGAACCCAGATGGTTCAAATGTTTACTCAAGATACAATGCCAATAATATTGACTTAAATCGAGATGCAATCGATCAGTCGCAACCTGAAAGCAGAATATTAAGAGCTACTTATGAAAAAATACAGCCTGATTTGTGTTTAAATCTTCATGGACAGCGAACGCTTTATTCAGCTGGAAAGGGAGGCCGATCAGCAAGTTTGTCTTTTTTATCGCCTGCTGCAGATATAGAAGCCACTGTAACTCCTGCGCGAAAAAAATCTATGGGACTGATCACAGCAATGGTAAAAGCTTTAGAAGAGGAGCTACCATATTCTATCGGTAGATATGACGGGACCTTCAATCCTAATTGTGTTGGAGATTCAATTTCACAATCAGGTACCGCTACAATTCTTTTTGAAGCAGGACATTTTCCAGATGATTATCAACGAGAACAAACCCAAAGTTATGTTCTCAAAGCTTACAAAGCACTTTTTATCGCACTCATTGATCATAATCAGGTCTTTGAGTCTAAAGAATATTTTATGATTCCAGAGAATGAAAATGAGTTCTGTGATCTTATTCTTAGTAGTGCTACCATTTTAGTTGACGGAAATGAAATAAAAAATCAAAAAATAGCAATTCAATTCAGGGAAACCCTTTTAGACGGGAAGGTTTATTTTCTTCCTGAAATGAAGACCTTTGGCTCTAAGCTTAATTTACGAGCACATAAATACTTGAAACTATCACCGTCACTTCAAAATAATGTAATAGAATTTAAAAAGGGAAATTTAATTGAGAACATAGCTTTTAATGAATTATTTGCATTAAAAAATTAATAAATTGATATATTTTTCAATATTTTAGATTAAAATCTTTTAAATTTGCAATCCCAATCATTTTATTGAGTAAATGAGCAAAGTAACTTTAGACGAAATAGACCACCAAATTCTTGATATTTTAATAGACAACACAAGAATTCCTTTTACAGATATATCTAAAAGACTTTTGATATCGGCCGGAACTGTTCATGTTCGGGTTAAAAAAATGGAGGAATCTGGAATCATCAAAGGCTCATCATTAAATTTAGACTATGTTAAATTGGGTTATTCTTTTATCGCATACGTTGGAATTTTCCTTGAAAAAACGAATACCACCACTAAAGTGCTTGAGTCACTGAGAAAAATTCCCTTTATAACTGTAGCGCACATTACCACAGGAAAATTTAATATTTTTTGTAAAGTTCGTGCACGTGACACTCATCATGCCAAGGATATAATCTTTAATATAGACGACGTTGAAGGAGTATCACGAACAGAAACTATGATTTCTTTGGAAGAAAGTATAAACGACAAAAAAAGATTAATGCATAGCATATTTAATGAATTATAACTTTTTAGTCTAAATGGCCCGAAAACCTAAAATTGAAAGATTTAACGAAAAAATCCTCTCTCGCTTTCAAATCTACAATAGCTTATTTTTAACCCTTCCTTTTAAAAATATTAAAAGGACTTCTCTACTGCTACCATTATTTGCCGATCATTGCCAACAGCAATTTGAATTAAAAAAAAATCCTAATGAAATAGTTAAGCTTTTTTTTGAGCTTTTTACACCAAATTTAAGTATTGCTGATCAGCAAAATTTATTATTCAATTTTATTCAGTATATAGAACGTCAAGTAGTTTTATTTGATGCCATTGAAGATGCTGGTTTCTCCTATGTAAATAATATGCATGGTAGAGGTACACTAAGGAATATTAAAGAGGAAGCTCAAAAAAAACGTCTATCCAATTCACTCACAAATTACATTAAGCGTTTCAAGGTGCGTATTGTACTTACAGCGCATCCAACACAGTTTTATCCTGATAACGTCCTTGTTATTATTAATGAGCTTTCCAATGCTATTGCACTAGATGATCTTGATAGAATTCAAAAGCTTCTAATTCAATTAGGTAAAACTCCTTTTTACAAAAAAGAAAAACCTACTCCATTTGATGAAGCAGTAAGTTTAATATGGTTTCTAGAAAATGTTTTTTATCATTCCGCAAGTACAATTTATAATTATATAGCGGATCATATTGTTGATTCTGAAGAATTCGATAATTCAATTTTTGACTTTGGATTCTGGCCCGGAGGTGACCGAGATGGAAACCCCTTCGTGACACCTGAAATAACCTTAAAAACAGCTAATAGACTACATTTTTCTATTTTAAGAAACTACTACAGAGATTTAAGAAGACTTAAGCGAAAATTAACTTTTCCTGGAGTGGAAGAGCGTTTAGAGTCTCTTGAAAACAATGTTTTCAATGCATTATTTAATCCTGAACGTAATAATGAATTTTCATTGAATTATGTTCAATCAGAAATGAAAGAGATTTCCAACACGATTAAAAAAGAGCATAACGGATTATATTTAGAAGACGTAAAAGACATTATTCATAAAATTAATTTATTTGGCTTTCATTTTGCCAGTCTCGATATCCGACAAGACTCTCGTATTCATCGTTCAGTATTTAATGAAATTGTTTCTCACCCAGACATTAAGAAATATGTAAATCAGCTACCTTTAAATTATCGAGATTTATCAGAAGAAGAACGTTGTGCAATATTGCCAAATTTAATTGGGGATTTACCACCAACAGTTTTTTTAGATAAAATTACACATCAAACTTTGGAGAGTATTAGAACAATGCAAATAATTCAAAAGAAAAATGGCGAACGAGGTTGTAATCGATACATTATTAGTAATTGTCAAACATTAGAAAATATCTTAGAGTTGTTTGCTATGTTTAGAATTAGCGCTTGGGAAAAACCTAATGTAGACTTTATACCTCTTTTTGAGACTATTCCAGATCTAGAGATAGCTGCTGAAGTAATGGATGGGCTTTTTAGTAATCCTATTTATAAAAAACATTTAGAGCGAAGAGGGATGAAACAAACCGTGATGCTAGGATTTTCCGATGGAACCAAAGATGGCGGTTATTTTATGGCTAATTGGAGTATTTACAAAGCCAAAGAAAAATTAAGTGATCTTGCCTCTCAATACGAAATTCGTATTGCCTTTTTTGATGGCAGGGGAGGACCACCTGCACGTGGAGGAGGAAACACCCATGAGTTCTATGCATCTATGGGCGATACCATCCAAAATGATGACATTCAACTGACTATTCAAGGACAAACCATCAGTTCTAATTTCGGAACTCTTGATTCATCTCAATTTAATTTGGAGCAATTGTTGAGTTCTGGGATTGAAAGACAAGTTTTTAGTCCAGGAAAAAATAATTTATCAGATGGAGATCGTTCAACTCTTGATGAGATTGCAAATATAAGTTATCAAGCATATCAAAACTTTAAATCAAATCCAATGTTTATTCCTTATTTGGAGAGAATGTCTACATTGCCTTATTATGCTAAAACAAATATTGGAAGCCGACCTTCTAAAAGAGGGAAATCTTCTGAGCTTAAATTTGAAGACCTTCGTGCAATTCCTTTTGTTGGGAGTTGGAGTCAATTAAAACAAAATGTTCCTGGATTTTTTGGAGTAGGAACAGCTTTAAATGAATTTCAAAGTCGAGGAAAGCTAGAAGATGTTAAAAGTTTATTTCATAATTCTAGATTCTTTAGAACCTTAATTTTTAACAGTATGATGAGTTTAACTAAATCCTTCTTCCAATTAACAGCTTATATGAAAGAAGACAAAGAGTTTGGATTGTTTTGGGAACTGATTTATAAAGAGTATTTATTAACAAATAAACTTTTACTTGAAGTAAGCGAATTTAAATCACTTATGGAAAATGAACCAGCTGGTAAAGAATCAATTAAAGCACGTGAGGAGATTGTTCAGCCATTGTTGACCATCCAACAGTTTGCTCTTATTGAAATGCAAAAATTGAAAAAGACTGTTGATCCAGATCCAAAGCAACTGGAGATCATGGAAAATATGATAACCCGTTCCTTGTTTGGAAATATTAATGCAAGTAGAAATTCAGCTTAGACAGAATGATAAAATTGAAATGCTTTGCTAAAGAATTCTTGTGGTACTGATACATCAACATCTGGCTCTCCAATAGCTTTAAGTAATACAAAATTAACACGACCAGCTTTATTCTTTTTGTCGTGACGAATTAAGTCTAAAATTGCTGTTTGATCTTCAGCGCAGATATCAACTTTTGGAAAGAATTTGTCAAAAGTTTCTTTTACTTCTTCAGCAATACTTTTACTTAAACCAGAGCAATGAGTTGCCAAATAAGCCTCAAGCACCATACCTACAGCAATGGCTTCCCCGTGTAATAGTCGTGGTTTTTGGCTGTGGGTTAGGTAAAAAGATTCGATGGCGTGTCCAAGGGTATGTCCAAAGTTTAAGATTTTACGTAATCCTTTCTCATATGGATCCTCTAGAACTATTTTTATTTTTTCAGCTATAGAGGGTTTGATATAATCTATCATTATTTTAGGTGATATTTCCTTTAGTGTTTTGAGCGTATTCCAATAATCAGGATTAGCAATTAAACCATGCTTCAGCATTTCAGCAAAACCACTCCTTAATTCTTCATTAGGGAGTGTTTCAAGCCATCCTGATTCTATTATCACTTTTTGGGGCTCTTGGATGATCCCGATCTGATTTTTTAATGCACCTAGGTCAATCCCTGTTTTCCCTCCCACAGAAGCGTCTACCATTGCGAGTAGGGTGGTGGGGATATTGTAAAAATCGATTCCCCTTTTAAAGGTACAGGCTACAAAGCCACCCAAATCTGTAACTACTCCACCGCCTAAATTGATTAATACGCTATTGCGGTCAGCACCTAGTATCGATAAATCTTCCCATATTTTTTGACACGTATTAAGATTTTTATTTTCTTCACCAGCAACCATTTTTAAAACGGCGGTCACATCAATAGAACAATGCTTAAAAAATCGATTCAAGCAATAAGTTTTGGAATTGGAATCAACCAAAACAAAGATAGAGCTGTATTGTTTCGAAATCAGTTCATCTTCAAGCTCTAACAATGCTGAAGTACCGTAAGATATATTTATGTGGTTTTCAATCTTATCCATAAAGAATGCAAAAGTAAGTATAAAAACTAGATTGAAGTAGCCTTCGTGGAACCCTTCAGATTTTTGAGTAGATTTCCTTCAATTGCCTTAACTCCTTTTCTATCAATATTTTACTGGCTTAAAATGATTTGAAGCATGAATAAAAATAAAAGTAAATGTACTTTTATGATATAAAAATTTAAATTAAAACTATGAATTTTTCAAATATTATAAAAGTTTAGTTAACCGCGTTTAAAACTTTTTTTGATTCGATCTAGATCTCTTTTGTTATCTCGATCTTTGATGACCTCTCTTTTGTCGTAAAGTTTTTTACCTCTTGCTAAGGCTATACGAAGTTTTGCAAAACCTTTATCTGTTATAAATAAGCGTAAAGGGACAATAGTCAGTCCGCTATTTTGAACTTCACGCTTAAGTTTATTTAATTCTTTTTTATTTAACAAGAGCTTCCGCTGTGCCTTGGGAGGATGATTATAACGTGTTCCAAATGCGTATTCTTCAATATACATATTGACCGTAAATAATTCGTCTTGATCGTTGAATTCACAAAAACTTTCAGTAATAGAAGCTTTGCTGTTCCGAATCGACTTTATTTCAGTTCCGGTCAGTACGATGCCTGCTGTGAATTCCTCTAAGAGTTCATACTCAAAGCGTGCCTTTTTGTTTTTTATGTGAATTTCTTTTTGCACAATGTAAAGGTAGTATTAATAGATTTAGGATGTGATTTCGGATTTTCTAAAAACGAAATCCTCGTCAAAAAAGTCTACAGTAATTTCTTGACTCTTATCCAACTTATCTCCAAGTATACTCTTACTTAACGGATTTAAAATTTGCTGCTGAAGGACGCGTTTTACTGGTCTACCTCCATATTGAGGATTAAACCCTAAATGTGTAAGCCTATCCAGAGTCTCTTCTGAGGCTTTAATGATTATACCTTGATCTTTTATTTGTTTAGCAATCAATTCAAATTGAAGTTTCACAATTTTTTTTATTTCCTTTTTAGTAAGGGGAGAGAAAAGCACGATATCATCAATCCGATTTAAAAATTCAGGCCGAACCTCGGATTTAAGCAACCTCATTACCTTTTCTTTTGCCTTTTTTTCAGCTTTTTCAAATTCTGGATTTGATTCAAACTCAGCTTGAATTTCATGACTCCCCATATTACTGGTCATGATGATGAGTGAATTTTTAAAATCAGCCAAACGCCCTTTGTTGTCAGTTAATCGACCTTCATCCAATACCTGTAATAAAACATTAAAGGTATCAGGATGGGCTTTTTCTATTTCATCTAAAAGTACAACAGAATACGGTTTACGTCTTACTGCTTCCGTCAATTGTCCTCCTTCTTCATAGCCTACGTAGCCTGGAGGTGCTCCTAATAATCTACTTACCGCGTGGCGTTCTTGGTATTCGCTCATATCAATGCGAGTAATGTTGTTTTCATTGTCAAACAAAGCTTCTGCAAGGGCTTTAGCTAATTCTGTTTTACCTACTCCAGTAGTTCCCAAGAATAAAAAGCTACCTACTGGTCGATTGCTATCCTGTAAGCCTGCTCTGCTTCTTCTGATCGCATCACTCACGGCAGAAACAGCTTTTTCTTGACCAATTAAGCGTCGATGGAGGAGTTTTTCCAATTTTAGAAGTTTCTCTTTATCTGATTGTAACATTTTACTCACTGGTACTCCAGTCCATTTAGCAACTACTTCAGCAATATCATCATAAGTGACCTCTTCTTTAATGAGACTATTCTCAGACTGATTACTTGCTAATATTCCCTGAAGTTTTTGAATTTTTTCTTCTGAGTCCTGAAGTTTTCCATACCGAATTTCAGCCACAGTTCCATAATCACCTTCACGCTCCGCTCGGTCAGCTTTTGTTTTGAGATTTTCAATCTCAATCTTTTTTTGTTGGATACTGTCAACTACGCCCTTCTCTTGACTCCATCTTGCAAAAAGTGTTTTACGTTTTTCTTTTAATTCACTCAATTCCAAATGGAGTTTTTTAATCTTTTTCTGATCTTTCTCTCTTTTAATAGCGACTAATTCAATCTCTATCTGTCGAATCTTCCGATCCAGAGAATCCAGTTCTTCAGGTTTGGAATTTATCTCCATCCTAAGTTTTGAAGCAGCCTCATCCATCAGATCAATAGCTTTATCCGGTAAAAATCGATTGCTTATATAACGATTTGATAGTTCAACTGCCCCAATTATTGCTTCATCTTTGATTCTGACCTTATGATGGGTTTCATACTTTTCTTTGATTCCTCTAAGGATTGAAATGGCACTTTCTATGTCAGGTTCGTTCACCATTATCTTTTGAAAACGACGCTCTAAAGCTTTGTCTTTCTCAAAGTACTTTTGGTATTCATCCAGAGTGGTGGCCCCTATAGCATGAAGTTCTCCTCTAGCTAAAGCTGGCTTTAAAATATTAGCAGCATCCATTGCTCCTTCACCTCCTCCAGCACCCACTAGGGTATGAATTTCATCAATAAACAAGACTAAATCACCTGCACTTTGAGTAACCTCTTTAATAACAATTTTTAAACGTTCTTCAAATTCTCCTTTGTATTTAGCGCCTGCAATTATCGCACCCATGTCAAGAGCAAAGATTTGCTTCTCTTTTAAATTTTCCGGTACATCTCCCTCAATTATTCGGTGCGCTAAGCCTTCTGCAATCGCAGTTTTACCTGTGCCTGGTTCTCCAAGTAGGATAGGATTATTTTTGGTTCTTCTACTTAGTATTTGAAGTAATCTTCTAATTTCTTCATCCCGACCAATTACAGGATCGAGCTTACCCTCTTGAGCTAGTTTATTTAAGTTTTTTGCATATTTTTCAAGAGCATTATAATTCTGCTCCGCTGAGGCTGATGTGATTTTTTCACCTTTCCTTAATTCTTTAATAGCCTCATTGAGATTGGATTTGTTAATCCCTTGATCTTGAAGTATTTTTGAAACAGAACTTTTGGATTCGAATAGAGCAATGAGTAAATGCTCAGTTGCTACAAATTCATCTCCTTGCTTTTTTGCAATGGATATTGCATTCATTAGAGTCTGAGATGCTTTGGGTGAAAGCATTTGAGATGCTCCTGTAACTTTAGAAAAGCTTTTTAGTGTACTTTCGTTCAATTTTTTTAATAGTGAACTTTTGACTTTTAATTTTGAAAAGATGTAGGGGATTACATTATCATCGATTTCGAGAATACCCTGAAATAAATGTTCATTCTCTATCTGCTGATTATTACCTTCGAATGCCAGCTGTTGTGCACGTTGAATACTTTCTTGAGATTTTGTTGTTAGATTATTCAAATTCATTGCAAATTTTAAAATATATATTTCAAAAGCTATTCCATTGACAATCAGCTGACTTAATGTCTTTTTTATGCTTAAAAATAAGGTCAATCTGTCAGTATAAGTCAATGTAAAATGTGTTTAATTAAGAAGATAATTGACTTGTTGATTACTTTTGGATAAATTGATTTTGATTTATTCAAAAATTTACTCAAAAGCTCATCTAAACTGATTAATTTTACCACATAAATTATTTTATTATATGTCGTTAAATGATACCGCAGTATTTGATTTAATTAATGAGGAAGAAAAGCGTCAATTGAATGGAATTGAATTAATTGCTTCAGAAAATTTCACGAGTCCAGCTGTTATGAAAGCAACGGGTTCAGTTCTGACTAACAAATATGCTGAAGGCTATCCTGGAAAACGCTATTATGGTGGATGTGAAGTTGTGGATAAAGTGGAGCGGATAGCAATTGATCGAGCTAAACAACTCTTTGGAGCAACCTATGCAAACGTTCAACCCCACTCTGGTTCTCAGGCTAATACCGCAGTTTTTCATGCATTTCTTAAACCGGGTGATACTATTTTAGGATTTGACCTTTCTCATGGGGGACATCTAACGCATGGTTCGCCAGTCAATTTCTCAGGACGTCTTTACAATGCCCATTTTTACGGAGTAGAAGAGGATACAGGACGTTTAGATTATAACAATATTCTAAAAATAGCAAAAGAAGTTAAACCCCAAATGATTATTGCAGGTGCTTCAGCATATTCTCGTGATATTGATTTTGTTAAATTTCGAGAAATTGCTCATACCGTAGGAGCTTTTTTATTAGCAGATATTTCCCATCCCTCTGGAATGATTGCTACGGGGATGTTAAGTGATCCTATTCCACATTGTCACGTTGTCACAACCACTACTCATAAAACCCTCAGAGGCCCGAGGGGAGGTTTGATTTTAATGGGAGAAGACTTTGATAATCCGTTTGGATTGACCTTAAAGAATGGAACACCCCAAAAAATGTCACATCTATTGAACATGGCAGTATTTCCTGGCAACCAAGGAGGACCACTGATGCATGTTATTGCTGGAAAAGCTGTTGCATTTCAAGAGGCTTTAGCTCCTTCTTTTAAACGTTATATGGAGCAGGTAAAAAAGAATGCTCAGGCCTTGGCTGCAGCTTTTGTTGCTAAAGGCTATCATCTTATTTCTGGAGGTACAGACAACCACATGATGTTAATTGATCTTCGAAATAAATATATTACAGGGAAAAATGCTGAAAAAGCTCTAGTTAAAGCTGATATTACTGCAAATAAAAACATGGTTCCTTTTGATGACAAATCCCCCTTTGTGACCTCAGGAATACGCATAGGCGCTGCTGCTATTACCACACGAGGTCTGAAGGAAACTGAAATGGTCACCATTGTTGATTTAATTGACAGGGTGATACAAAATCCTGAAGATGAAACTGAACTGGATGCTGTAGCAAAAGAAGTTCACGCCTTGATGGAGGGGAGATCATTATTTGTAGTCTAATAATTAAAATATTTGCTTACTTTTTCTCACTCAATTAACCTACGCTGATAAAACCAATAGGGTTACTAATGCTTAATTGATTATTTAAGAACAAACATGTTTCTTACCTTTCGTCACACGGGTACTCTCAACATTTAAAATTTCAAACTTGAATGAGAGATTATTTAATTAAAATTAACAATCAACAACTATTTAAAGAGTTCCAGAATACTATTGGGAATTAGCCTTGGTTTTTGATTGTTTGCATCTAAATAGCACCACTGTGTGTTACATTTAGCTAAAAGGGTTTGTTTTGCATTATAAATTTCCACAATTCGTTCAGATAATACACCTCGACTTTTTTTGACATAAGTCTCAAGGGATAGAGTTTCTCCTTCAAAAGCTTCATTTTTAAAAGTAATATTGTGACTACGGACCACCCAAAAACCAAGAGGTTCAGTTATCATTCTAGTCAGTTCTTCCCAATGCTCATAAGCAACAGTTTGGACCCAATTAAGATATTGTACGTTATTGACATGGCCTAAATTATCAATATGCTCAGGAAGAACTTGAGTTTTGATTTTAAATCGGTTCATTTTTTAGGAAGAATCTTTAGTTCAAAAAGGGTATCCCAGTTTTTTCCTGTAACAAAGAATGTTTTTCGAGTTGGGTGGTATGCTATACCATTAAAAACATTTAGCTGTGAATGCTGTTTTACTTTTTCTTTTAGTCCTGAAAAATCAACAACCCCTTCAACTATTCCACTCAGTGGATCAATAATGACTACTACATCTTTTTTGAATTGATACGTATTGGCGTAAATTTTACCCTCTACCCACTCTAATTCGTTAAGGTTTTTTAAAGACGTCTTATGAGTCATCACTTGAATGCTTCCCTTTTCCTTGTATGTTTTGGCATCAAGTTCCCAAATACGATTGGTACCGTCAGATTTGAAGAGTGAAGTTCCGTTATTACACAATCCCCATCCTTCTTTACTCGCAGAAAAAGGAAAAGATTTCTGCATCTTCAATGTTTCTTTATCATACACCAAACCTTTCATTGACTTCCACGTTAATTGGATCACTTTATCATTAATCACGGTTAAACCCTCACCAAAAAAGTTGGTATCTAGGGCCTTATTTTCAGTTATAGCTCCAGTTCTATAATTGACTTTCCTTAAACTTGACTTACCGTTAAGTCCTGTACTTTCATAAAGGACATCACCATCAAACTCCAGGCCTTGTGTATAGGCTGTAATATCATGGGGATAGCTTGCTACAAGTTCATAGCTAAAAAGTTTAGGGGGATTAGGCGCGAGTAGGGTAAGGGTTGTTGTTTTCTCAAATATAGTTTCCCCTTGCATAACAACTGCTTTTAGGGGGTAAGTACCTAGCGGTTCATTTGTAAAGATGTGATTTGATGATATGGGCTTATTATTAAGGAAATAATCAACCTTCGTTGCGTCAATTGTTTTATTGAGCTTAAGATGAAGGGTATCACCCCAGATAGCTTTATCATTTTCGATACCTGTTAAAATTTTAAAACTTGGAGTACTTGGACCACCACATTTCATTAAAAAAAGAATAAAAGAAAAATATATATTGCTTTTAATGAACATCGGCGCTAGAATTAATTCAATAAGTTATTTCAAAATTAAGCATTTAAAATGATTGTCGAACTCATTTGAAGGGCTTATATTTGAGGCGGGCAAGTTCTATACAACCAGCTCCTGCTTAATCCCCCAGGGTGGGAACGCAG
>MDTG01037558.1_pt1 | contig 18187 bp, 16 predicted proteins | sample 811421 | NCBI WGS metagenome assembly MDTG01 (sample SAMN05326645, study PRJNA326480) | marine metagenome | isolation source: seawater | place: Pacific Ocean: South East | collected 2011 | reverse complement strand
GTTCGGAATGGGATCGGGTATTACACCTTCGCAATAATCACCAGGCAAAAGGTTTATACAACAAAAAAATTAAATGTAAATATTAAAGAAATTATATATTGAGTACATTTATATAGCTTTTATAACTATAAATTATTTAAGTAATCATCATAAGTTTTTAGTATAGATTTTTTAAAATTAGATTTTGATTTCCAGCCATATTTTTTTGCTAAAGAAACATCAAGTACTTTCCTCGGTGTGCCATTAGGTTTTGACTTATCAAAAATAATTTTTATCTTTTTTTTTGGGCATAAAATTTTTGACAAAATTTTTGCATATGTTTTGATATTATAATCTTTACCTGTTCCTATATTGATAATTTTGTGTTTTACTTTTTTATTCATAAAAAAGATACATGCATCCGCTATATCATCAACAAATATTATTTCTCTCTTCGGCGTTCCGTCACCCCATAATTTAAGAAATTTAGTTTTATTAATTTTTAATTCATGCATTTTTTTTATTAGAGCAGGAAAGAAATGAGAATTTAATTCATCATAATTATCGTTTGGTCCATATGTATTGGTTGGCATCAAACATTTATAATTTGTTCCATATTGTTGATTGTAACTTTCACACATTTTAATTCCTGCAATTTTAGCAATTGCATACGCATCATTCGTATTCTCCAATTTTCCAGTTAATAAATAACTTTCCTTAATTGGTTGTTTGCATTCTCTTGGATAAACGCAACTAGATCCTAAAAATATAATATCTTTAATATTATTTAGATAAGCCGAATGAATTATATTTGTTTGTATAAGTAAATTATTATAAATAAATTCTCCCTTAAATTTATTATTTGAATGAATGCCGCCGACTTTTGCTGCAGCTAAAAAAATAAATTTTGGTTTGTTTTTTTTTAAAAAATTAAATACGTTTTTTTGAATAGTTAAATCTAGTTTTTTTTTATCAATTGTTAAAATATTTTTATAACCTTTTTTTTTTAGTTGTCTGACAATGGCACTCCCAACTAACCCTTTGTGTCCAGCCACGTAAATCAAAGATTTTTTTTTAATCATATAACTTATTTAAAAAAATAACTTAAAATACCTAAAAGAATTAAAAAACCATCTTTTAAAGCATTAACTTTTTTTTGTCCTGCAATTCTATTTCTTTCATAACTTGGAGAAGTAACATAATTATAATTTTTTCTTTTTGCCTTGATTGGAATTTCAATACATAATCTAAAATCATAACTTTCTAAATTAAGCTCTTTAAAAGAATTAGTCTTACCTAAAATATATGTATACAAAATATCAGAAATATTTAAATTAAAAAGCAAATTACCTAAAAAAGAAAAAACTTTATTTCCTAATAAAGTTATGATTGTATCATCATCGCTACCAGCATTTAATTTTTCATACCTTGATGCAAAAACTAAATCATTTTCTTTGCATAGTTTTAACATTTGTTCCAAATATTTTGGGTCCATTGAGCCATCAGCATTAATGATGCAGCAATATTCTGTTTTCACTTCAGATAATCCTTCTATTATTGCATTGCCATATCCTTCTTTTTTTTGTGAAATGATTTTTAGATTTTGAAAATTTTTAATTGAATTTTTAGTTTTTTGATCATAGCCAGGTATAATTATAATAGTATTTAAAGGATAATCTTTTATCTCTTCAAGAAATATTGGAAGCGATTCCTCCTCATTCTTTGCAGGTATTATTAAAGTTAAATTTTCCAAAAATGTATTTATTAGTTTCTTCTAAACCTTTAAATATATATTTTTAAATTTCAAGTAATTAATGTAAATAGGTTATTTAATTTAAAAATGAATTCATTAAATATAATTTCAGATCTAAAATTTATAGAAGATAAAATTATTTTTTTAATTTTGATATTACCTGTTTCTTTACTAGCTGGTTCGCTAGTAGTTAACATTAATATATTACTTCTAATTATTGTATTTTTTTTCGATTTATATAAAAAAAAAAAAATTAAAATATTCAAAAATAATCAAATATACTTTTTATTATTGTTATCGTTCTACCTAATTTTCAATTCAATTTTTATTGGTAAAACCGAAGAGGGTATGGTTAGAGCATTTGGTTTTATAAGGTTTATATTTTTAACTTTAATTTTAGCTTATTATTTTAATTACAAAAAATCTCATTATTTGAATACTATTCTTAAATTTTGGTTTATTATATTCATTGTTGTTACATTTGACTTATTATTTGAATATTTATTTGGAATTAATTTTTTAGGAAACAAATCAAATTATCCAAATAGATTGGCTGGATTTACTGGTGATGAACTTAAAATTGGTGGTTATTATTTTGGTTTTATTTTAATTAGTTTATCTCTTGTATTTAAAAATTATCGTAAATTTTTCTTACCTCTTTTATTTTTTTTTATATTAATTTCTTTTTTCATTGGAGAAAAATCTAACTTTTTTAAAATTGTATTTATCTCTTATTTATTATTAATAATTTTATATTATAAAAATTATAAATTTTGGTTAACAAGTTTGCTAGCTATAATTATATTTGTTTTTTCAATAAATTCATTTAATAAAAATGTTTCTGGTAAACAAGGAATTGTTTTACATTACTTTCAGTTATTAAATGCAGAAGGTCTTTCATATTATTTTAAAAAATATTCAATTCATTATAAGCATTATAAAGCAGCAGAAAAAATTATTAGTGAAAATTATATTTTTGGAATTGGAGTAAAAAAATTTAGAGTTGAAAGCTTCAAAAAAAAATATAATCCATCTGATGATAGTATGAGAGGTGCCACACATCCTCATCAATTTCATTATGAAATATTGTCTGAATTGGGCTTGATTGGATACTTATTAATTTTGGGATTCTTAATCAATCAAATTTATTATGGACTTAAATTGTATAAAAAAACAAAAGATATTTTAGTATTATCCTCAACATTATTTGTCATCGCTAATATACTTCCAATTTTGCCTTCGGGAAGTTTTTTTACAACATATACTGCTACAATTTTTTGGATTAATTATTCTTTTATTTTAAAAAATAAAATTAACTAATAGGATTTTCGTAAATAATTTATCGATAGAATTAACAAATGATAAAAAGATTTAATATAATTAAAATTCATATATTTTTTATACACAATAAATCCATCAGTTAATTTTTGAAAAATATTTGAAGATAGTGAATTTTCTGTTTTTCTCCATTTTACTAAGTATTTGTCGATACCATAAAATTCAATATTCATTTTAGCTAAATAAAGCCACAAAACATAATCCTCTTTGGTTTTTATATTTGGAAACATAATTTTTTTATTAAATAACTTTTTCTTCATAATAACAGTTGAAAGCCCAATATCACATGAATTCAATAATTTCTTGTAATTTAAATTTTTATCTACTTTTCTTAATCCAACTATTTTGTTTTTATTATCAATTATTTTGTATGAAGAAAATGAAAAGTTAACTTTTTTATTTAACATATGATTTATTTGAATTTTTATTTTATCTTTAACCCAAACATCATCACTATCTAAAAAAGCAATAAATTCTGCATTACTTTTCTTGATTCCAATATTTCTTGATTCTCCAGCGCCACAATTATTTTTATTTATGATAATTTTTATATTTTTTTTGTTTTTAATAATTTTTTTTATGAATTTTAAATCTTCTAAATTTTCATCATCATAAATAATAATTATTTCTTTTTTTTTATATGACTGTTTGTATGCAGAATTAAATGACCTTAAAAAATAATCTTTTTTCTTATAATATGGGATTATTACAGATACCAATCCTTTTTTCATTAATTTTTTTTTAAATTTTTTATATAATCCTTTAAATCAATTTTTCCAAATCTCTTGTGAACTTTATTAGAAAGATTCATATTTGTTAAGGCTGAAGCATATCTTTCGCCTTGTCTTTTTGGCAAAAAAACAATTTTCGACGAAAACATTTTTGCAACTTCAATGATCTTATAGCTTTTTTTGTGCGATATGCTGTAGTGCCTTGATTTTTTCTTTTTCCAAGCTTCATAACAAACTTTTATTGCATCATTTATATGAGTAAATCTTCTTGATTGATTACCAGGTTTAACAACTGATAAGGGCTTTCTTTTTTTTATGCATCTTTCAAATATTCCAATTACAGTCGCCATATCGCCTTCACAAATTTGTCTTTTGCCATACAAATTATAAAAATAAATTATTTCATATTGAAAATTAAACCATTTTTTCAAATTTTCTAGCATTTCTAAATTTTTTGCCTTTGTAAAAGCATAAGGTGAAAGGTTTTTATCTTTACCTTTATTTCCAAGGCTAGCTGAAGTAGCTGAATAAATTAGTCTTATATTATTTTCCATACAAAATTTAAATACTGCGTGACTTCCAATTGAATTAGATTCTATGCAATGATCCATTTTTAAAAAACTTTGATAAATTCTAGCAAATTCACCAAAATGAAAAATCGCATTAGTATTTTTTTTATATTTTTTTAAATTTTTTGAAATATCTTTTGTATGTCCTTTTATATATTTTACTTTTTTATTTTTAATATGATTTTTTTTTTTACCAGTTGAATAGTTATCATAGCTTATAATTCTTAATTTTGTTTTTTTTAGAAAATATTCAATTAAATTTGATCCTACAAATCCTGCTCCACCAATAACAATTAAGATATTTTTCATTAATTTATTGTGTTTTTTTTTTAAGAAAAAAATAAACTAAAATATAAAATAGTAATGAAAATAAAACAACATAAACAAGTTTTATTGTTTCATTTACAAATTGACTACCGATTAACATTATAAAAAAGTTAAATGAGATAATTATTAGTCCCGAAAGAGAATTACTATATTTTTTTAATTTCAAATTTCTATTAAAAATAGTGAATAAAAGTTGATGTAAGTGCAAATTATCGGGGTTATCTAATTTTTTATTTTTATCTATAAATATTCTTCTACATATACTAAATAAATTTTCAAAAGCAGGATACCAAAGAATTAAAATTATGTAATATGGGGAAATAATATTGCTATAAAAATTTATAAAATCAATTAAATAAATGCCTAAAATTGATGCAATTAAATAACAGCCGCTATCACCTAATAGTGTTTTGGAAAAAAAATTAAAAACAAAAAAAATTATTAGTGCTACGTAAATTATACTTATTGATAGAAGTGAATGATCTAAGTTAAGAATATTTATTAAAATAATTAAATTTGAAATAATGCAGATATAGTAACCGCTAGCTAAACAATTAACTCCATCGATAAAATTGGTGCCATTTATTAATATTAATATACAAAAAACAGTAAAAAATATTTTAAAAAAAAAGAAATTTTGAATTAAATAATCTATTGCAAATATTCTTGTTGATTCAATAAAGGTGGAATTATAGAAAATTAAAAATAATACAAGAATAATTTGAAATAAAATTCTAATAATTGGAGATTTTAATTTTTCAGTATCTGATAATAAACCTAATACAAATATTGAAGTTAGTAAAAATTTATAAATTAAGTCAAATTCTTTGATAAAAAATAATATAGAAATAATTAAAAATAAGCCACCTGAAATTGGAATTTTTTTATTATTAACAAAAGATTTATGCTTATGAATATCTATGTTATCTATTAGTAAATTATTTTTTAATAAAAAATAATTTAAAAATACAAGTGTTAAAATTTGTATTGGAGTTACAAAGTAAATACTATCCACAATAAAATTTAATTATTACTTAAAATATAAAAATTTTTTTTTTGTTTTTTTATATCTTCTTCTAACATTTCTTTTATTAAATCATAGAAATGATATTTTGGTTTAAACTTTAAAATTTTTTTAGCTTTAGATGAATCTCCCCGTAAGTAATTTATATCCAAAGGTCTAAAATATTTTTTGTCTATTTTAATCATTAATCTTTTCTTATTTTTTTTTATTTCATAACATCTTTCATTCAATCCTTTTCCAATCCATTTAATTTTTATATTTAAAATTTTACAAGCAGTATTAACAAACTCTTTTACACTGTATGTTTTGTCAGTTGATATAACGTAATCATCAGGTTTTTTTTGTTGCATAATTTTCCATTGCATTTCAATATAATCTTTAGCATGTCCCCAATCTCTTTTTGCATAGATATTCCCTAATTTTAAGATCTCATTAAATCCTAAAGTTCTTTTGGCTAAAAACATTGTAATTTTTCTTGTTACAAAAGTTTCTCCACGTCTTGGACTTTCATGATTAAACAATATTCCACTGGTAGCATAAATACCATAGGACTCTCTGTAAATTTTAGTTATGTGATGTGCAAAAAGTTTCGATGCTCCATATGGTGACTTGGGATTTAATTCTGATTTTTCATTAAATTTTGTTAAATTCAATTTTTCACCGAAAAGCTCAGAAGAAGTCGCTTGATAATATTTCGTCTTTAAGTTTAAAAATCTAATAATTTCTAATATTCTTAAACCTCCTAGAGCTGTTACTTCTGCAGTATAAACAGGATTGTCAAAAGAAACTCCTACATGACTTTGTGCACCTAAATTATATATTTCATTAGGTCTAACTTTATTAATAACTTTAAAAATACTATCGCTGTCTGTTAAATCTCCATAATGTAAAAAAAATCTGGATTTGAATTTTTTATTTTCGAAAATATGGTCTATTCTACTAGTGTTAAATGAAGAGGATTTTCTTTTAATTCCATGAACAATGTAACCTTTTTTTATTAAAAATTCTGCCAAATACGAACCATCTTGTCCTGTAACTCCTGTGATTAAAGCTTTTTTTGACATTATGAATAATTTATTATCAATAACCACTTAAATTATAAAATTCAATTGTTATTTATAAATTAAATTTATTTGTTAAAAGATATAAAAATAAACCTCAATTTATTTGAAAATTTTGAATTTATATTAGTGCTCTAAAATATGATAAATAAAAAATTAATTTTGTTCATGCCATTTATGGGGGGTGGAGGTGTAGAAAAAAATTTATTAATTATTTCGGAATTTCTATCAAAAAAATATAATAATTTATACGTTTGCACTTGTTCAAAAAAGTTTAGAAGAAAATTCAATAAAAATATTAAGTTTATAAGCACAAACTCAGATTTAAATAATAAAGTAAGTTTGAGATTACAATACTTTATAAGTTTGTATCTATTATTTAAATTTATTATTAAAAATAAAGACTCAGTAGTTTTTGCTTTTCAAGCAAATATTTATTGCATTATTTTATGCAAACTGCTTGGTATTAAAATTATTGTTAGATCTAATTCATCTCCATCTGGATGGTATCATAATATATTTAAAAAAATAATTTATAAAAAAATAATTTCTATTGCTGATGCAGTTGTTGTAAATAGCAAAGACTTTAAAAAAGAAATGGATATTAATTTTAAAATTAAAACTCATTGTATTTATAATCCACTAAATTTTAATCAGATTGTAAAATTATCAAAAAAAAATTTAAAAAATAATTTTTTTAAAGATAAAAAATCAATTAAATTAATTAACATTGGAAGATTCACAAAACAAAAAGATCAGATTACTATTTTGAAAGCTGCAAAATTATTAAAAAATAAAATAAATTTTAAACTTTTAATTATGGGAAGAGGAATAGAAAAAAAAAATTTAATGGCCTATATTTTAAAATATAAACTTAATAAAGAAGTTAAAATAATAAAATTTCAAAATAATCCATATAATTTTTTAAAAAAAGCAGATATTTTAATTTTATCATCAAAGTATGAAGGATTGCCAAATGTATTATTAGAGGCTGCTGTCTTAAAAAAATTCATAATATCAACCAAATGTCCAACAGGACCTAAAGAAATTCTGCAAAACGGAAAAGGAGGTATTTTTTTTAAAGTAGGAGACTATGTAGATTTAACTAATAAGATTAAATTTTATTTAAATAATAAAAGAAAATTAAATAAAAAAATTTTATATTCATATAATAAATTAAATCGATTTGACTATACAAATAATTTAAATAAATATTTTTATTTAATAAATAAATTTATGACGAAAAATTAATTTAGAATTTCTTTTAATTTGAGGCTATGCCTAAACATAGTATATTTCATACAATTCTTTTTGGCTCCAATTTTATGTGCCATTAGATCTTTTTTATTTGTAAATTCTAATAAACTATTTTTAAGTGCATTTTTTTTATTGCTCTCATAAAGCAAACCAAAATTTCCCATTCCGAGAAATTCGCTTGGTCCATTTAAGCAATTGCTTGATATTATAAAAGTATTTGATATTGCTGCTTCCATTAGTACAGCGCCAGGTTCTTCCCATAAAGAAGACAAAATAAATCCAGAAGATTTTTTCAAATAAAAATAAATATTATTTGAATAACCCATTAAAAAGACATTATTTATGAGGTTTTTTTTATAAATAAGATTTGATAATTTATTCTTCTCTTCTCCTTCGCCAAAAATTAAAAGTTTATAATTTTTGTTTTTATTAGAAAAATTGGCAAATTCATTAATTAAATAAGAGAAATTTTTTTGCTTGGTCAATCTACCTATGGAAATAAAATATTTATTTTTAATTAATTCAACATTTTTACTTTTATAATTTGATTTGTGAAGAAGAAATTCTTTTATATTAATCATAGCATCAGGTAAATAAAAAAGCTTTTTTGTTTCGAATATATTTTTAATTGAAAGTTGTTTTAACAAATCTTCAGTTGGAGTGGTAATTTTATAAATTTTATTAGAAATTGATTTCCAAAATATTTTTCTAATTTTATTTAAATTTGGATATCCAGAAATTCTTAAAATAAACTTAGTATTAAAATTAAATAAATTTAAAAGTAAAAGTGGAAGAGAGGTGATTAAGTGTAAAATAATAAAATCGGGTTTTTCTCTCTTTAATAAATTCAATAAAGGTATGAAAGAGAATAAAAAAATTATAATATATGAAATTCTGCTACCTAAAAATCCTTTTTTTGGCAAATATTTTAAATAACTGAAATTTAAATTAATTACTTCTACATTATTTGATTGAAAATGATTAATATATTTATCCCATTCGCCACAAGAATTAATAATAAAAATTTTATATTCATTGTTAAAAAATTTTGACATACCAGTTGCAGAATTAATTGTAGAATTTGTTGTGCCAACTTTACTTAAGCAAGGAGACCAATAAAAGATCTTTTTCATTAATTTTCGTCTTTTTTAATTATTGTAATTGTTTTTCCAAAAAATTCTTTTTTATCATAATTATCAATTTTATCTTTAATAATAGAATTATATCTAAAATAAAAATCTTTTGCTTCAGTAAATTTATAATTTGTATTGACTAATGGGTTATACTCATAATTAGTATATTCTTGATAAAGCCTTTTTATATTTCGAGCATAAAAAACTGTAATACCAATTAAAATTAATATTATAGATTTTTTTTTGAATTGTTCGTAGGTTATTTTTTTTTTACTTAAATAAATACTCAAAGGAATGAATATAAGCAATGCAATCACATGATAGCCACCATATCTTAATGTTGGATGTTTTAAAAACCATTCAATAAATATTAAAAATAAAAACAAATATATAAAAAAATAATTAAATTTTTTATTTAAAGTTGTTCCTTTAAAGAAAAATAAAAAAATTATTAGACTAAGAGTTGCTAATCCTAAAAGAAAATCTGAGACTTTGTTAAAAAAATATATTTCTATCCATCTTGGAAGCCAATTAAATCCACTTATATAATGCAGTCTATCTTCGACTACAAAATTTGGTGATGCTCCGCCTTTAGACCAAAGTTCATACCAAATATTTACACTTTTTACATAATCAATATCTACTGTCCAAGATAGAAATTCTAAGCATGTAAATGTAGCTGGATAAACTAGACAACCTGAATTGGTTAAATTGTAAAAAAAGTAAAAAGATACAAATATTAAACAATAAACTACAGTCTTTGAAAATATAATTTCTTTAAATAAACTTTTAATATTTTTTGAGAATAATAATATTAAAATCAAAGGAGAGTATAATAAAAAGATTGGTTTTATTGATAAGGCCAACGATATAAGTATAAATATTACAAATAAATTATTAATTGTTATTTGTTTTTGGTCAGTTTTTTCATTTAATATTATAAGAGAAAATATAATTACCAATATTATTAGTATTTGGGCCGATCTATCAGTTCCATACTCTGCCATTCTGTAAAAAAATATATTTATAAATAATATAGAAATAAGACTTAATAAATTTATTAAATTTATTTTATTAAAATATTGTTCATTAAAAATTTTTTTTATTAAAATAATATTTGAAAAACCCAAAAAAAAAGCTGATGAAATATGAAATAAATAATAATCAATTTTTGGTAAATAAAATAAAGAATTTAAAAAAAATATTGAGGATGGATTTCTAAATCCGTTATTCAAATGACCCAATCCTATAGGATGAGAAAATTCAGAAATTATCATTGAATATGGAAAATGATAATAAGAAAAATCATCGTGGTTTTTACCAGCTAAAATAAATATTAACAAAATTAGAAAAACTGAAAAATATATAACTATATCTGAAATAATTATTTTAGTATTTATTATAAAATAAAAAAATAGAATAATTCCAAAAATAAAAATTATAGAGTTAAAAAAATAACCGTGCCTAAAGAATATAGAAGATAAATATGATATTAAAATAAGTAAAGATATTCCAAATAAACCTAATATTCCAAAATTTTTTGTTTCAATGGATAAAAATTTTGAAAGTAAATATCCATAACCTACAATATTGAAAGATAGTAAAAAATAATAAAATATATACATATTTATTTAGCTGCAGATTTAATTAAATTTACAATTTTTTTGGTATTATTATTTTTTAGCACTACAATTTTATTTTTAAAAAATAGATTATTAAATAATTTATCCCAATTTTGAATTTCTTGATATGAAAAATTATTATAGTTAAAACCTCTATTTCTTTGCTTTGCTCTGCTAAATATTTTATTAATATTAGTTTTTACAACTATAACAAAATTTATATTAAAAAGTTTTTGAAACTTTTCAAAAAATTTAAATAATTTTTTTTTATTTATATTTAAATTTTTTTCTTTTTTATATGCTGATAATATTCTTTGGATAAAACCTTCATCATTCAAAATAATCAATTTATTAAGCTTCATTTTTTTAATTAATATTAATCCTATAAATTCTTTTTCTACTCTATCTTTTAAAATTTTTTTTTCATTTAAATTTAATGGACTATTATTTACACAGTAGTATAAAATTTTTAGAATCTCTCTCTCTCTTAAACTTATTAATTTTAATATTTTTTTTTTAATTGATTCTTCATTAATTACAATAATTTTTTTAATTATTTTTTTTAAATAAACTATAAGATTTAATTTATTTTTTTTTTTAATTTTATTATTATAAAAGTTATAATTTCTTAAATTTTTTTTATAATAACTATATGAAATTTTAAAAAGAATAGATTGAAATAAATTTAAATTAATAATTTTTTTTGTATACAGGTAATAAATATCAATATAATTAAATATTTTATTTTTAAGATTATTTTTTATTTTTAAATAATTATATGTCTTTCCTGAACAAGGTAATCCTATAAATTCAATTATCATTAATTAATATTGCAAATATATTTTATTAACTTTTAGTTGACTGTTCAATAATTGAACTATATCTATCAGATATTAATTATTTATGAAAGCAGATTCTGAACTTCTAGAAATATTAAGAAAAATTTATTCTAAAAATAAAGTATCTCAAAGGAAATTAGCAAAAGATTTGGGATTTAGTTTAGGAAAATTAAATTACTGTTTAAAAGCGCTAAAAAATAAAGGTTTAATTAAAATTAACAATTTTAAAAAAAATAATAAAAAAATTAATTATATTTATAAACTAACTCCCAAAGGTATTTCTGAAAAAACCAAGCTTACTTTAATTTTTATGAAAAGAAAAATGATTGAATACGATGAATTAAAAAAAGAGATAGATAAAGATCAAACTAAATATTAAAATGTATACTGACATAAAAAAACTATCTAATTCTTTAGATAATAAAAATAAAAGAGAAATCTATAAAATTTTTTTTCTGATTTTATTTGGAGTGTTTTTTGAAACTTTAAGTGTAGGAATGGTTGTTCCAGTTGTCACTCTACTCGTAGAAGATAATCTTAGTACAAAATTTCCAATATTTAATATTATTCTAGAATATTTAGGTAATCCAAATAAAAAAGAGTTATTAAAATATTTGGTATTATTTTTTATATTTATATTTGTAATTAAAAATATGTTTTTAACTATTCTTATTTGGAAAAAAAACTCTTTTGTATATTCTATTTCAAATTATTACTCGAATAAACTATTTTATAAATATATTTCAAAATCTTATCTATTCCATGTTAATAAAAATTCCTCTGAACTCATAAACAATATTGACAAAGAAACTAGTCTTGCTTCAGGTGGATTTGTATATTCTCTTATTGATATTGTTGTTGAGACTTTAGTATTTTCAAGTCTTTTTATTTTATTACTAATTTTGGAGCCAGTTTTAACTGTTTTAATTTTTATTACCTTTTCTGCAGTTGGATTATTATATTATATATTATTTAGAAAAAAAATTTTAAGATTTGGATATGAAAGACAAATATGGAATTCTGCAAAAATCAAGTCTCTTAATGAGATTCTAAGAAATATTAAATTTTATCTAATATTAAATAAAACAAATAAAGTTAGAAAAGATTTTTCAAATATATTGGATAAAATAAAAAACATAAATATAAAGTATGTTTTTTTAAATCTTCTACCAAGGCAATTGTTTGAAGTGGTAATATTGATTACTTTATGTACTATAATCTTGATCTTTGCATCGAAGGATAATTACAATTTAAAAGATTTAGTGCCAACTCTAGCATTATTAGGAGTTTCTGCATTTAGAATTTTACCTTCAATGAGCAAAATTTTACAAAGCTTTCAACAATTAAAATATTCTAGATCTGCTATTGACGTTATATATAAAGAATTAAATAATGAAAAATTGAATATTGAAAGCTTTGATAATAATAAAAATATTTCTTTTAAAAATTTATTAATAGAAGATTTAAATTTTTCATATTCAAATAAAGATAAACCAATATTAAAAGATCTTTCTTTAAGAATTGCTAAAGGTAAAATTTATGGATTTATTGGTAGTTCTGGTTCAGGAAAAAGTACTTTATTAGATATAATTATGCAATTATTAGATCCAGAAAGTGGAAAAATTTTTTTAAATGATAATTTAAACTTTAAAGAACATAAAAATTGGTGGCATAAATCAATAGGTTACGTGCCTCAAAATATCTTTTTAAATGACGATTCTATAAAAAATAACATTGCATTAGGAGAAGAGGAAAGCGAAATTGATGAAAAACGTTTAAAAGATGCAATAAATAAATCTAAACTTGATGATTTTATAAATAATTTAGAAGATGGTTATAATACCAATATAGGAGAGAATGGAGCACGACTTTCTGGTGGCCAAATACAAAGAATTGGTATTGCAAGAGCTTTATATGCAGATCCAGAATTATTATTTTTAGATGAAATAACAAGTTCTCTTGATCTAGAAACGGAAGCTCAAATAATAAATGATATTCAGTACCTTAAAAAAAATAAAACAATTGTAATTATAACTCATAGATCTTCTACTACTAAAATTTGTGATGAAATTTATGAATTAAAAAACCTTAAATTGAACAAAGTGAAATAAATGGAAAAAAATAATATTAAAGATTTTCTAAAAATTAATAAATTACAATTAAAGAAAGAATGTAATAATAATATTTTGATTATGGATAGATCACGTCCAGATCAAATTATAAGGTCAGCATTAACTGGCAATATTTTAAATGAAACAAATAGTTTTAATCCAATAATTATGACTGAAAATCATCCTAAGTCATGGGTTTGTGATGTGTATAAATCATTTGGAATAAAAGAATTTATTTTTGTAAATACTTTAACGGTCAAGTTAAAAAATATTGACATTATTTTAAAATCTTTTTTTTTAACTATTTTTAATATTTTTTTAATATCTGCAAAAGGGTTTCAATATTTTATTAATAATTTTACTATCAAAAAAACTGAGTTGGGAGATTTGTTATATGATGATTATATAAGGAGAAACTTAAGATTTTTAAAACCTTCACCATTTAACTTAAATTTTTTTAAAACATTATATAAATCTTTTTTTATAATTTATTATACAGATAAGATTATTAAAAAAAAAAAAATAAAATTATTAGTAACAAGCTCAAGAATGCATTCAAGTCTTTGCTCTTTAGGTTGTAGATTTGCAGCAAAAAAAAATATACCCGTTTTGTATTTATCTTATAATAGGGCAATGTTTTTAAATTACCAACAAACTTTAATTTACGAGGATAAGATGTATGAAAAAGATATGTTAAAAATTCCCAATCAAAATATTTCTATCAGTCATATAGAGGAATTTGCGGAACTAAGAGTGAAAGGAAGCAATATTACAGCTGGTAAGACGATTTTAGACTCTGATATTAAAAAAGCTTATGCAAATAAATTAGAAAAAAATAAAAATGAAATACTTGAAATTTTAAATTTAAGTTCAAAGGAAATTAAATATATAAATTTATTTCCAGTGCATTTATTTTCTGATGCAACTCATTATGGAGGTAAGTTTTTTTTATTTAAAGATACATACTCACAATTTATTGAAACAGTTAACAAAATTAGTAAAAATATTAAAAAAGATACTGTGTGGGTAGTAAAGCCTCACCCTAATGCCGCATTCTTTAATGAAGAAAATATTGTTGAAGAATATTTAAATAAAATTAAAAATCCATTAATCAAACTCTATCCAGAAAATATTGGTTTAAAATCTTTTTTAATGAATTCTAATAAACTTGTAACTGGAAGAGGAAATTCTGGTGTAGAATTCGCCTGTTTTGGAAAAAAGCCAATTATAGCAGGTGAATGCTACTATGCTGACTTAGGATTTGCTCATTTTCCAAAAACAAAACAAGAGTATTTTGATCTTATATTGGACAATCATATAGATAATAAACTTTCAGAAAAACAGACATTGGATGCAAAAAAAACAATGTATCTTATAATAAACACTGGGAATGTTAGTTATGGAAACATTATCCCTGAATATGAAAAAAATTTTAAAATAAGGACTAACATAAATAATTATTTTGAAAAATTAATCAATAATTTAAAAAATAGAAATTTTTATGAAGATGACTTTTATATAAGCCTTAAAAATTTTATTTTAAAAAAAAATAATAATGGAAATTTTATTGAATAAAACAAATTATGAGAATAAAATTTTTTAAACTAAAATATATAGAAAATTATACTTTTTGTATTTTGGGGAAAAAATAAATGTGTGGTTTTTTTTGTGTAATAGGTAATATAAATAAAAATTTTGATAAACAAAATTTTGTAAAAACATCAAAGTTAATTTCTCATAGAGGGCCTGATGACTTTCAGGTTGCATATAACAATAACTTTGCTTTATCATTTTATAGATTAAGCTTACGTGATTTATCTAAGAATGGAAGACAGCCAATGAGAAGCTCGTGTGGAAGATATATCATTTGTTTCAACGGAGAAATATATAATTCTGATTATATTAAAAAAAAATATTTAAATAAAAAAAAATTAAAAAGTTCCTCAGATACTGAAATCCTTTTGGAAAGTTTTGCTTTAAAGGGTGAAAATATTATAAGTGAGATTGATGGTATGTTTGCAATATTTATTTATGATTTATATAAAAATAAATCTTTTTTAATTAGAGATAGATTTGGAATTAAGCCATTTTACTATTTTTTATCTAAAAAAAACGAACTAATCATATCATCAGAAATAAAGCCTATAGCAAAATTTATTAATAGTAAAAAAATTAATTATTCGGCTATAGCTGATTTTTTTTTTAAAGGAACAATGGACTATGACAAAAGCTTTTTAAAAGATATAAACTTTATTAAACCTGGAAGCTATTTAATTTATAAAAATAAACAAATATTTGAAAATAAATACTGGTCATTAAAAGATTCACTTAGTTATAATAAAAATAATGTAAAGCTTGACTTAAATTATTTACTTAATAAATCAGTAAAACAACATTTGATTTCAGATGTAAAAATTGGAACTTTTTTAAGTGGTGGCACAGACAGTTCAGCAATAACTGCGATAGCAAATAAAAATTTAAATTACAAGTTAAACTCTTTTACTTATGATTTTATTGATTCAGGTATATTTTCTGAAAGTGATCGTGCCAAATTAATAGCAAAAAAATTAAATATTTATAATCATAAATTACTAATAAAACCAAATTATATTATAAATAACTTTGATAATTTAATTGAAACTGTTGAATCGCCAATAACTTCTATAAGACTTTTTGGAACTATGATGAATTATAGTTTTGCAAAGAAGAAAAAAATTAAAGTTATTTTAGAAGGTCAAGGAGGGGATGAAATTTTTGGGGGATATAAATATAACTATATTTTTTATTTAAAAGATAAATTTAAAAAAATGAACAATAAGAACAAAATGATGAAATTTTTACTTAAAAATAAAATATTTCCTTTAGAAAATGAAAAAGATATTATGAATTTTATTGTATCATTATCCTATCAACATGGCTCAACATCTGATGGAGTGCCCTATATAAATTCAGATGAATTTAGTAATGAATTTAAAAATGAATATTTGAATCAAGAATTCTATGATGTAAAAAAATACTCAGAAAATTCATTAAAAAATTCTCAATTTAAGGATATTTATGAAATTAAGCTTCCAAGAGTACTAAGATATACCGATAGGCTGTCTATGAAATACGGGATCGAAACAAGAGTTCCCTTTTTAAATCATAATTTTTTTGAGTATGGTTTTAATTTAAAACCTAATTTAAAATTTAAAGATAACAAATCAAGATGGGCTTTTAAAAAATATATTAAGAATAAATTTTCTTATGAAAAAAATAAAAAAACAATTGTTGACCCACAAAAACTCTGGTTTAAGACTTATTTTAAAGAAATGTTCTTAGATACTTTTTCTAGTACTGATTTTAGAAATATGAATATTTTTTCACAAAAAAACATATTAAAAAGTTATAATAATTTTTTAAAAAATGACAGTGAAACGTCTTTTAATTTTATACAAATTTTTTCAACATACAAATTTATTAAGTTATTTAAGTGATTTTCTTTTAATTAATTTTAAAATAATATTTGCTAATAAAATATCATTTTTATTGTGTATATCTATTAATCCAGAAAAATCATTGTAAGGTTCAATTTTAACTCTTGGTCCTATTCTTTTCCCTTTTAAAATAAATTTATATCTTGAGGCTAGTGCTATTCCAGTATCTTCTCTATATATCACTTCCCTTTTTTGTCTAGGAAGATGATCAACTTTTGATTTATTTAACTTTATAAATTTTTTTTTAAAATACCAAAAATTTTTATGAAATTCATATCCAGCAAATGAGCTATCAAAATTTGAATTTGTTAATAAGTTTATTATACACTTATCCAATATTCCTTTTGGTCTAATTGGTTCTGTTACTTGTAAATACGAATAAATATCAATTTTTCCAAATTTACTAATAAAATAATCTAAAGCATGTTTTAATGCTGGCTCAGATTTCGATTTGTTGTTGGATAAATTTTTTGGTCTGGGGTATATACTTATACATTTATTTTTAAGTGCAATTTTATTAATTATTTTATCATCAGTAGAAATTATTATATGTGTTACATATTTTGATTTTTTTGCATAATCAATTGAATGTTCTATTAAAGTTTTTTTTGCAAAAGTATGACGATTTTTATTTTTAAGTTCCCTAGAGTTTTTTCTAGCTAATATAATACATGGTATAGGAAGGTTATACATTTTTATATGTATATAGTTTTAACATTTACATTAAAAAGAATTTTTTCTTTTAAAATTTTAGGTATTAAAATACAACCTTCAGCATCTCTATAAAGTTTAATCCAAGGTTTATCTTCTCTATTTTCTAATGAATTACTTTTAATAATACTTCCATCTTTAAATATTACATCAAAATTTGAGTAAACTTTGCTTGCAAGTGTAACGCATTCTGAGGAATTATAAGTGCAATAATTAATTAAATTTTTAATATTTATATGTCTCCATTTAAATTCAG
>MDTG01403784.1_pt1 | contig 18188 bp, 12 predicted proteins | sample 811421 | NCBI WGS metagenome assembly MDTG01 (sample SAMN05326645, study PRJNA326480) | marine metagenome | isolation source: seawater | place: Pacific Ocean: South East | collected 2011 | reverse complement strand
ACTATTTCAATCAACTTTCATTAGCACAAAAATTAGATCAACTTGGGCAATGCCGCTTTATGGACCAATCTGAGTTTGAGAAAGGCGTTGAGGCGCTTAAAGGGAAAAAAATCATCATCGTTGGATGTGGTGCTCAAGGGCTTAACCAAGGGCTGAACATGCGCGATTCCGGGCTGGACATAAGCTATACCCTACGTCAAGGGGCCATCGATCAAAAGAGAGCTTCCTACCAAAACGCTGTTGATAATAATTTTAATGTTGGAAACTACGAAGATATGGTCCCAACTGCCGATGTGGTAATCAACCTGACTCCAGACAAGAATCATAGTTCTGTTATCGAAGCCTTAGTTCCTTTAATGAAAGAAGGGGCAACCCTTTCCTATTCTCACGGTTTTAATATCGTAGAAGAAGGGATGACTGTCCGAAATGATTTAACCGTGATCATGGTGGCACCCAAATGTCCTGGATCAGAGGTAAGAGAAGAATACTTAAGAGGATTTGGCGTTCCCACTTTGATCGCCGTTCACCCCGAAAATGACCCTCATGGAAACGGTTTGGACTATGCCAAAGCATATGCTGTAGCCACTGGAGGTCACCGAGCAGGGGTGCTAGAGTCTTCATTTGTTGCTGAAGTCAAGTCTGACTTGATGGGTGAGCAGACCATACTTTGTGGGGTGTTGCAAACCGGTTCCATTCTCAGTTTTGATAAAATGGTTGAAAAAGGAATTGAACCTGCCTATGCCGCTAAATTGATCCAATATGGTTGGGAAACCATTACCGAGGCACTTAAGCATGGAGGAATTACGAATATGATGGACCGACTTTCTAATTCTGCAAAAATTAAAGCTTTTGAACTTTCCGAAACCCTTAAAGAAATCCTTACACCCCTATTTCAAAAGCATATGGACGACATTATGTCTGGATACTTTTCCAAGACGATGATGGAAGATTGGGATAATAATGACAAAAACCTCCTTGAATGGAGAGCTGCTACCGGCGAAACTGCCTTTGAAAAAACAATTATTACCGATCAAGAAATTTCTGAGCAGGAGTACTTTGATAATGGAGTTTTGATGGTGGCCTTTGTTCGAGCCGGAGTAGAGTTGGCCTTTGACACTATGGTAGCCTCAGGCATTAAAGAAGAATCTGCATATTATGAATCTCTTCACGAAACTCCACTTATTGCGAATACGATTGCTCGTAAAAAACTTTTCGAAATGAATCGTGTTATATCAGATACGGCTGAGTATGGATGTTATCTGTTCGATCATGCTGCAAAACCTTTGTTGGTTGATTTTATGAAAGGCATCGATACCGATGTTATCGGAAAATCTTTTGACAAAGTTAAAGGTAATGGTGTAGACAATCGTCAATTGATTGATGTCAACGAAGTAATTCGTTTTCATCCTGTCGAAATCATTGGATATGATCTGAGAGAGTCAATGACTGCAATGAAAAAAATTGTATAATTTAGCCTATCAAACATAAAACAAAACTACCATAATGCATAACGGTCTGATCCAACCCGATGTTAAATCTCTTAAAATTAGTGACATCCCTGAAGCCTATCGGCCTAAAGTGACCAACTTCAATCAATACCTTATTGATGGTGAGTTGAAGACTTGGAGTGGTAATATGGCAGATGTTCATTCCACCATACGAACTGAAGATGAAAATGGTGAAATGGTTCCTACCCTTTTGGGTTCGGTACCCGATATGGAATCCGAACGTGCCCTTCAAGCGCTTGAATCGGCAAAAAAAGCTTTTGATAGAGGTAAAGGTCAATGGCCTACTATGCGGGTAAGAGAGCGGTTAGGGTGTCTTGAACGCTTTGCTGACAAAATGAAACTACACCGCAAGGAGATTGTCAAATTGCTAATGTGGGAAATTGGAAAAACACTTAGTGATTCTGAAAAAGAGTTTGACCGCACTGTTGATTATATTTACGATACTGTAGAGGCATACAAAAAATTGGACCAAAAGAGTGCCAAATTTGAAAAAGAAGGTGGTATTCACGCACATATAAGAAGAAGTCCATTGGGGGTGGTCTTGTGTTTAGGTCCTTACAATTATCCTCTAAACGAGACCTTTTGTTTATTGATTCCTGCAATAGTTATGGGTAATACGGCTGTATTCAAACCCGCCAAGCACGGTGTACTTTTGATTACCCCTTTACTCCAAGCCTTTAAGGAATGTTTTCCTCCAGGTGTAGTTAATATTATCTTTGGTCGTGGTAGGAAAATTGCCCAACCCATAATGAAGACCGGCCACGTTGATGTTTTGGCATTGATTGGTCACAGTTCATCAGCAGTAGCATTACAAGACGAACACCCCAACAAAAATAGACTTCGATTGGTATTGGGACTTGAAGCCAAAAATCCGGGGGTCATTTTACCCGATGCTGATCTTGATCATACGGTAAAAGAATGTATTTCCGGGACATTGTCCTTCAACGGTCAACGCTGTACGGCCCTTAAGGTATTGTACGTTCACGAATCCATCATTGATCAATTCAACAAAAAGTTTTCTGAGGCGGTAGATGAATTAAAGTTTGGACTACCTTGGGAAAAAGATGTTTTCTTGACGCCCCTACCGGAGCCCAACAAGCCACAATACATCAAAGACCTAATTGAGGATGCTAACTCCAAAGGAGCCAGTGTGATTAATAAAAAGGGAGGTCAGATGCTAGAAAATTACACTTATCCCGCGGTTATGTATCCAGTTGATGATTCCATGAATCTTTATCATGAGGAACAATTTGGCCCTGTCATTCCAGTCATTGCCTATAAAGATATAAATGAGCCTTTGAATGCCATGGCTGCATCAGAATATGGTCAGCAGGTAAGTCTCTTTGGTAGGGATGTTAGAAAAATTGGACCGCTTATCGATATATTGGCCAATTTGGTTTGTCGTGTTAATCTGAACAGCGCATGTCAAAGAGGACCTGATGTTTATCCATTTACCGGCAGAAAAAATTCTGCAGTAAGCACACTGAGCGTTTTCGATGCATTAAGGTCTTTTTCGATTAGAACTTTTGTCGCGTCCAAAGACAATCCCTACAACAATGAAATCCTTGAAAGTCTATTGAACTCCAATGAGTCCAACTTCGTTTCCTCTGATTACATACTGTAGCAGTTATTTTTTGTTTTTGTAAACCTTTTTTACCAAGTTTATGCCTCTCATGGCTGAGGCGGTGACCACACCTGAAAACATTGCCCCTCCGACACCGGCAGACACGATGTCTTGTCCTGTCAGGTAGAAGTTTTTGATGGGTGTTCGGGGTTCCAGAAACTTTTGTTTAAAGCGCTTTGGGGTATGATCGATACCGTAAATTTCACCTTTTTTATAGTTCACAAAGTTTTGAGTGGTCAAGGGAGTAGAAAGCTCGTAATGATCTACTTTACCCCTTAGATGGGGCAACTGTTTGTATAATATTTCCAATAGTCTATTCGACATTTCTGCTTTTAGCTGTTCGTAGTCTTTTCCTCTTTTCATCCATTGGGTCCCTTCCCATTTTTTGACTAGATCAAAAGGCAAAAGCGTAATGATGTCAATGGTACTTCGATCGGGATAACGATTGGACCAACTGGGATCTTTTGCAGCGGGAAAAGAAATATATACCACAGGAAAAGGAGCCTGAGGGTCTTTAAGATAATTTGAGACAATAGTGTCGTGATCGCCCTTTTCGGGATAAATCCACAAATTGTTTTTAGGCAGTTTTAGGGATTGTGGACTGCCCTTTAGACCAATGTACAAACAAGCATGGGCAACTGATGGATTGACCTTTTCGAGTTGCTTTTCCATTTTGTGTTTTTTGAGAACATCCGGGGGAATGAGTTTTTCGTAGGTGTTAAAAATCCCGGTACTGCTCACCACATGTTTGGCATAAAAGTTACTTCCATCTTTCATTTGCACCCCTATAGCCTTGTTTTTTTGGATGAGTATTTCATCCACTTCAGCATTGATCAAAATGGTTCCTGAGGCCTTTTCAATCACCGGGTCAATGGTTTTAACAATTTCTGAAGATCCACCTACGGGAAAACTACCCCCGTTGAAATAATGTTTTACCACAGAAGCATGCATGGCAAAACTGCTTTGTTTAGGCGGTAGGCCGTAATCACCGTATTGTCCAGTAAGGACTTTTATCAGGTTTTCGTTTTGGGTGATAGAACGCAGTACTTCATCGGTTGTTTTGCTTGCGTATTCCAAATATTTTTTTCTCATTTTACTCCCCAATAACCAGGAGAGAAAAAAGGGTAGTGCTTTTGCACTGTAATAGGAACCCATCAATTTGACCACAGTAAAAATCAAATCTACGTATTGGTTGATTACATTTTTTTCTTCGGGAAAATAGAGGATCAATTGTTCTTTAAAATTCTCTACACCCTTGACCAATTCGTATTCTTTTTCCCCAATAATGATGCGGTCATAGACCCTACCCATATCGGCCCATTGGAGTTTTCCATCGCTGATGTAATCAAAAATTCTTCTGATGGTGCTGTTGGGGCGTTGTACCTCTCCGATGTAGTGAACACCGACATCCCACTCATAACCGTTTCGCTTAAAAACATGGGTAAAGCCTCCTGCCGTGTAGTGTCGCTCCAACACCAAAACACTTTTGCCCTCTTTGGACAAAAAAGCTGCAGTGGTCAGTCCAGCAATTCCCGAGCCAATGACAATGGTGTCATATTTTTCTTCGGTTTTAAAGTTTTTTTTATAGGATTGTATCATGGTTGTTTAAAAAAAACAAAAATTTTATCATCTTATCAATGATTTCAATCAATTTTTTTCCTTTGCCACTGGAGCTGATTTTTAATTTTATCAAACATTAGTAATTCGGCGTAAAACTGCCAATCAAAGGAGTGTAATTGATTGGCTAAATGGTGATGGTGATCTTGATCCAAGATATAGTCTTGGGGTTTGTGAATTATCCTGGTTTTAGAATATGTTTTTTCCATATTGTCTTTCAAATTGTAAAAATCAAACCTTAGCTTCGTTATTTTGGCTTTTTCGGTCAGTCTTTCTTCATCGTTCGATGCATTATCAAATCGCTTTAAGGCCAAAAGGATTTTAGGTGTAAACCCCACTAATTCATTTACCTTCTGATAAACTTCAAGGGCATATGAATTCCTATTAGCTAACTTTTGCATTTGATTAATTTTTTCACCAATCTTGTTTGTGTTTTCTATTATTTTTTCGGCCATCAATAACCTTTCTTTATACTCAATACTCCACTTACCTGGATTTCTGCTGTCAGGGAGGGAGATTAATCCCTGATCTTCGGGCTGCTCCATTTCCTTTAGGTAGTTTCTTTTGTTGTCTTTGAGTAAAATGTTTTTCCATTGACCGACTGGTACCTCCAAGGAATCGATAAAAGCAAAATCGTCTTTTGCTAATACAAATGAATATTCCCGGTGGCGGAAGGCGCTTTTGAAATCTTTTTTACTCAGTTGATCCCCTGACCATGTGTCATTGGCAAAAGCTATAATGCCACGGTAATACAATTCAAAATGCGGAGAATCGTCATCCCAAAGGGTCAACAACAACCCGTTGAGTCCTGTTTCGATAGAGGATAGGGCGAAAGAACGAATATTATCCATATTACTTTCTCTTTGGGGCATCAACACCCATCGGGTTTGTCCTGCCGTAGCTCCCATAACTTTTAGCCCGTGATCCTTAAACCATTGCATGGTTTTGGTGTTACCATAGGCTTCGGGACTTTGATAATTCCATCGCATATAGATGCAGTTTTTTGGAAATTGTGGTAAAAATTTCAGTAGATTTTCCTCGTTAGCATTCCAAATACTGTCCACTTTCGCTTTGGGCATTTGTGGTCGGAACATAGGACGATAAACTCCTATTTGTTTTAGGGGCATATCATCCCAAAAAATAGGAGTCCTTCCTGATTTTTCAGCAAATTGACATACTTTGTTCAACCAGATCAATTGCAGTTCCAAGGCCGATTTTCCACTGTTCCTAGCTGTGGTTTTTACTTCGTCTCCACCCACATGGAGGTATTTTCCGTGTGGCAGGGCCTCCAAGGCATCGCGATAAAGATCATACTGAACCTCATATGTTTTGGGGTCGAGTGGATTAAAGGCCCAATCGCTTTCTGGATCATCCCTAAGGGGTTTATATTGGTTGTGTTTTAAAACAAATGAAGCATGCCCCAACCCCTGTACCAAGGGGGAGATGGAGATATTTCGCGCATGGGCGTATTCACTTAGTTTTTGCCATTGTTCGATGGTCAAAGCGTCGGAAGAAGCCACCAATGGTTGCCGTTGGTATTTGATTTTGTCTTCTACTTCTGCGATGATGGCATTGATCTTATATTTTTTGAGTTTGTCAATCATACGGTAATAGTAATCCAAGGTTTCCATATGGTGTTTTACGTCCCAATGTATGGCCCGGTATGAGAGGAGAGGATAGTCTTTGATTTGGCACAGGGGAAGGCTAACATCTTGTTCCTCTGCATCTTCCATCAATTGCTCCAGGGTTGCCAAACTGTAGATCAGTCCTGCTTGATCTTTTGCTGTGATTTGGATTTGCTTTGCGTTTATGTCCATCAGATAGCCCTCTTCTTTGAGGTCTAATTCGGGATCGATGGAATAGATCAATTGGGCTTTGTCTTTTTTATCGGTGGCAGTGGCTACTAAAAAATCACTCCCTGCGGGAAGGGGAAGACCCGAGGCATTGAAATGGTATTTTAGGTCTATGACCTTAAGTTTGCTATTCCCCTCGATTTTCCATTCTTGGGGATGGGGTAGCAGTTTAAAGTTTCCCGAACGATTATCGAGTTCACAGGAAAGGGTTAGTAATAGGATCAATAGGAGGTATGCTCTAATTTTCATTTTTAGGTGTTTTTTATTGTGATATTTCTTTAGGGGAGGACTTGAAGAGTCCTATGTTCGATATGGCTACAGTATTATTGGCCGCTTTGATTCGCAATCTTAATTTATTGGTGTTTATTTGAGAGATTCTGAGAATCCTTTTATAACCAATGGTGGTTCCTTTTTCGATGGTCACCCATCCTTGGACGCCCATGAAATCGACTTCAAATTCACTGATACGCTGCCCCAGTTGGATGGGCTCTTGTATGAGAATTCGGTCAAAAGTGGTTGGCTCACCTAAATCAATTTCTAGGGTTGCGGGGAAAACCTTGTCGTCGGTAGCCCAATAGGTTGTAGGGTCTCCGTCGAGGGTGTTTTGTGGAGCAAACTTGGGGTGTTTTGCTCGGTAATTGTTTGCGGAGGCTTTTTGCCCCTTTGCCACGTCGATTGCAAGTGATGCTTCTATCAGGGCCTTGAACTCTGTAACTGACTTTACATCTTTTTCGTGTATGATTCCCCGCTTGTCGGGAGGAAGGTTGAGCAACATCAAGGCGTTTCGACCCACGGATTTATAGTATATGTCGGCCAGTTGTTGTGGGGTTTTTATAAAACTGTCTTCATCAGCATGGTAAAACCATCCTGGGCGAATGGAAACATCGCATTGTCCAACAATCCATTGGGTTCCATTAGGATCACCCGTATTGAGGTAATCGCTTTTGGAGCCTCCTATGGTGAGACAATCTGAGTTAATGGTAGACCAAAAAGTACTCCCAGCAAATCCTTTTTCATTGCCAATCCAGCGCACATCGGGTCCTGCATCAGAAAACACATTAATATTGGGTTGTAGGTTTTTTACATAGGCAATTATTTCTTCCCATCCGTAATAAGTGTTTCTGTCGATTTTTCGGACCTCATTGGCGCCACCGTAATAACCATCACCTCCATTGGCTCCGTCAAACCAAATTTCATTGATTTCACCGTATTGAGTGAGCAATTCTTTAAGTTGGTTTTTGTAATAGCTAATATAATTCTGGGTACCATAGTCTTTGTGATTTCTATCCCAAGGCGAAAGATAAAGTCCCGCTTTAAGCTCATATTTTTTACAAGCCTCAACAAATTCTCTTACGACATCTCCTTTTCCGTTTTTGTAGGGACTGTGTTTTACACTATGCTCTGTGTATTGACTTGGCCAAAGGCAAAATCCGTCGTGATGTTTGGCGGTTAAGATCAATTGTTTCATTCCTGCGGCCTTGGCGGTTTGTGCCCATTGATCAGCGTTCAGTGCAGTGGGATTAAAAATTTCAGGGCTCTCGTCTCCATAACCCCATTCTTTGTCAGTAAAGGTGTTGATAGTAAAGTGAATGAATCCGATCAATTCCATTTGCTGATAAGTGATTGATTTTTGACTGGGAACCACCGCATTAGCACTAACATCTATGGGTAAAGGGGTGTGACAGGCCAAAAGTAAAAAGCAGTAGCCCGAACTAAGTATTTTGGATTTCATTCTTTTTATATTTTTTAAGCAATTATACGGTAAAAAGGTATTGACTAAACTATCTTTCCCGCCAAATAATCACCTACTTCACTGGTCTTATATGCTTTAGCACCGCTTTCAACCAAGTCTTCGGTTACGATACCTTCGCTCAAAGATTGATCGACTACTTTTCGGATCAAAGCGCCTTCTTCTAATAATCCAAAAGACATTTCAAACATCATCGCGGCAGAGAGTACACTGGCCAAGGGGTTCGCGATGTCTTTTCCTGCGGCTTGCGGGAAAGAACCGTGAATGGGTTCAAACAAGCCGATGCCTGCTCCGATAGAGGCAGAGGGCATTAAGCCCATAGATCCAGAAATTACTGAAGCTTCGTCTGTAAGTATGTCTCCAAAAAGGTTTTCGGTTATCAATACGTCATAGCTGTTAGGCCATTGTACCAATCGCATGGCCACTGCGTCCACAAATTCATAGGAAACATTCACTTCTGGATAGTCTTTTTCCATGGCTTGTACTGTTTCGCGCCACAGTCTCGAACTTTCTAAAACATTGGCCTTGTCTACACAACACAATTTTTTACTACGCGTCATGGCTAATTCAAATCCTTTTTTCGCCAACCGTTTAATTTCTTCTCTGGTATAAGTACAGGTGTCAAATGCAGTATTCCCCTTATCTTTTCTGCCTCTTTTACCAAAATAAACTCCTCCGGTGAGCTCCCTTAAAAATATTAAATCGGTGCCTTCAATACGCTCCCTTTTAAGAGGTGATTTATCTATAAGAGATGGAAAGGTAAATGTGGGACGAACATTTGCAAATAAACCGAGCTTTTGACGCATTTTAAGCAGTCCTTGTTCAGGTCTAACTTTGGACGAGGGGTCATTGTCAAATCGAGGGTCGCCAACAGCTCCAAATAGAACGGCATCGGAACTGACACAAATTTTGTGGGTTTCTTCAGGGTAGGGCTCTCCAACAGCATAGATCGCTGAAGCTCCTGTGAGGGCAGGCATCCATTTGATATAGTGATTGAATTTTTGTGCGATGGCGTTGCAAACTTTTACTGCTTGGTCAATAACTTCGGGACCGATGCCATCTCCAGACAATAAGGCTATATTTAATTGCATTATTTTGAGATGATGTTTAACATTTTTTCTGTTGCTTTGATGGCCGATACCGTTTGATCGGAATCCAATCCACGAGTGATGAATTCATTGTACCCATTTTTCCATGTGATCACGGTTTCGCATAAAGCGTCGGAATTACTTCCTGGGGGTATACGAACGGCATAATCAATTAATTGGGGAAGAGTCATTTTTTTATGTTTGTAAATTTTTTTTATGGCATTCATAAATGCATCAAATTGTCCATCTCCAGCAGCGTTTTCCTCTAAAACTTCTCCATCTATATCTAATGAGACCACTGTGTTGGGTTGAAGTCCTTTGGCATGTGTCAATACATAGGATTTGACGCTTACCTTTTGCTCTGTATTACTGTTGAGTACATCAGAAATGATATAGGGTAGATCTTCAGTAGTGACAATTTCTTTTTTATCACCTAATTCAATGATTCGTTGAGTTACTTTTTTGATTTCGTTTTCGTTTAGTGTAATCCCCAATTTCTGCAAGTTTTTTTGAATGTTCGCTTTACCTGAAGTTTTTCCCAATGCGTATTCTCGGGTTCGGCCAAATCGCTCTGGCAGCAGGTCATTAAAATAAAGATTTTTCTTTTTATCACCGTCAGCATGGATGCCAGCCGTTTGGGTAAAAACGTTTTGACCTACAATGGGTTTGTTCGCCGGAATTCTAAAACCAGTAAATGTAGCGACGAGCTTGCTTACTTTATAGAGGGATGATTCGTTAATATTGACTTCTACTTCTGGGAAAAAGTCTTTTAGGGTGGCTACGGTACTAGCCATGGGGGTATTTCCTGCTCGTTCACCCATGCCATTGACAGTTAGGTGGAGCCCGTTACACCCTGCTCTGACAGCTTCCAAGGCATTCGCCACGCTTAGATCGTAGTCGTTGTGTCCGTGAAAATCAAAGTGTATTTCGGGAAAATTTTTTACGACTTCGGAAATGAAAGAAAAGGTTTCATAATAGGTCATTACTCCCAATGTGTCTGGCAGCAATACCCTTTTGATTGGTAGGGTGGATACAAAAGATAAATAGTCTTTTACATACTCTCGAGAGTTGCGCATTCCATTACTCCAGTCCTCTAAATACACATTTGTACTGATCCTTTCATTTTGAGCCGACAAAACATTCTCTTCGATTTCCTTAAAGTGCTGATTCGGGGTTTTTTTTAACTGGTATTTTAGATGATTAAATGATCCTTTGGTGAGTAAGTTTTGAACTTTTGCTCCAGATTTAATCATCCAATCGATTGAAGAACCGCCATCGACAAAGGTCAATATTTCTATTCTTCGGGAGTGTCCATTGCTTTCAGCCCATTGGGAAACTTCCCTAACTGCTTTGAGTTCTCCTTTGGATACACGAGCCGATGCTATTTCTATTCGATCTACTTTTAATTCGTCAAGCAAGAGTTTGGACAATGCCAGTTTTTCCGCAATTGAGAAGGAGACACCTGAGGTTTGTTCCCCGTCCCTTAGGGTGGTGTCCATGATCTCGATGTTTCTTTTTTTCATCGCTTTAAATTTAAAAGTGATATCACTATAAGGGTGTGTCTCGGGCAAATTTTTTGATCTCCCTTTTTATATTTAAAAGGTAGTCAATGTCATCGAAACCATTAGTCATATTGGTCTTTTTGTAAGGATTGATGTCGAAAGATTCTGATAACTCCAAATTATCGATTGTGATTTTTTGCTTCGGCAGGTCTATCGAAAAAAAGCTTTTGGGATTAGCTTCGATAGCAGTGAATATTTGTTGTAAAAATTCGGGACTGACTTGAACGGGCAGAACACCTATATTAAGACAGTTATTTTTGAAAATATCTGCAAAAAAACTTGATACAACGCAACGGAATCCGTAATCGTATATTGCCCAGGCAGCGTGTTCTCTAGAAGAACCCGAACCAAAATTTTTGCCCCCCACAAGAATTTTACCGCTATATTTGTCGTTGTTGAGTACAAAATCTTTTTTTGGGGAATTGTCACTGTTGTAACACCAGTCTCTAAAGAGATTCTCTCCAAAACCAACCCTTTCAGTAGCTTTTAAGAAACGTGCAGGGATAATTTGATCTGTATCTACGTTTTCGATGGGTAGGGGTACAGCGGTGCTTTTGAGTATGTCGAATTTATCGTATGCCATTTTAATAAATTAGGGTTCGTGGATCAGTTACTTTACCTGTTACAGCTGCTGCGGCAGCCATAATGGGACTGGCTAAAAGGGTTCTAGAGCCTGGTCCTTGTCTTCCCTCAAAATTTCTATTAGAAGTACTCACAGCATATTTACCATTAGGGACTTTGTCGTCGTTCATTGCCAAACAGGCAGAGCAGCCAGGTTCACGAAGCTCAAAACCTGAAGCTTCGAGTATATCCAAAAGACCTTCGTCTTTGATTGCTTTTTCGACATTGTGGGATCCAGGAACCAGCCAGGCAGTTACATTTTCGGCTTTTTTTCTTCCTTCAACAATTTTGGTAAAAGCACGAAAATCTTCAATCCTCCCATTGGTACAGCTACCGACAAACACAAAATCAATTTCCTTTCCTATCATACTATCTCCTTCGTTATACCCCATATAATTAAGAGATTTTTGGAAGGTCTCTGCACCGCCTTCGATGGTATTGGCTTTAGGAATGCTTTTAGAGATGCCGATTCCCATTCCTGGATTGGTTCCAAATGTAATCATGGGTTCTATTTCACCTCCATCAAATAAAAATTCTTTATCAAATTTAGCTCCATCATCTGTGTAGAGTTCCTGCCAGTAGTTCATTGCTTTATTCCATGCTGCTCCTTTTGGAGTAAACTCTCGGTCTTTTATATAATGAAAGGTCTTTTCGTCGGGGGCGATCATTCCACCTCTTGCACCCATTTCAATACTAAGGTTACAAATGGTCATCCGTCCTTCCATTGTCATGTTTTTAAAAACTTCTCCGGCATATTCTACAAAGTAACCTGTCGCTCCAGAGGTGGTCAATTTAGAGATGATAAAAAGGGCGACATCCTTTGGAGTAACTCCTTTTTGAAGGGTCCCATTGATGATAATTCTCATTTTTTTAGGCTTTGTCTGTAAGATGCATTGGGTTGACAAAACCATTTCTACTTCAGAAGTTCCAATCCCAAAAGCAATAGCACCAAAAGCACCATGGGTAGAAGTATGTGAGTCACCACAAACGATAGTTGCTCCAGGAACGGTAATGCCGTATTCAGGACCAACGACATGTACGATTCCGTTTTTTTCGTGTCCCAACCCCCAGAAGGAAATACCGTGTTCGGCGGCATTCTTTTCTAAGGCATCCAACTGTTTTGCAGACAGTGAATCCATTACAGGCAAGTGTTGATTGATAGTGGGGGTGTTATGGTCTGCAGTGGCAAAAGTACGTTCCGGATACAGTGCTTTTATTTTTCGGTTTTTGAGACCTAAAAAAGCGACCGGACTTGTTACCTCATGTACCATATGCCGATCGATAAATAATACATCTGGGCCCTTATCTATTTGTTGAACGACATGTTTGTCCCAAACTTTATCAAAAAGTGTTTTTTTCATTGTATTGTAAAAATAAGGGTTTTATAATCCGCAGGCTTCTATAATTTTAGGAATGTCATCATCATTAACTTCTTTTTTTTGGTCTGCAACTTTTAAAAATTCTTTGTAAACTTTATCCAATTGAAGTTTGTCCAACTCAAACCCAATGTTTTTGGCACGATATGCCAAGGCGGCACGACCACTTCTTGCAGTTAAAACAATAGCAGACTCTGTTACGCCTACATCATGAGGATCCATGATTTCATAAGTTTCACGTTTTTTGATTACACCGTCTTGATGGATGCCAGAGCTGTGGGCAAAAGCGTTAGCTCCTACTACAGCTTTGTTCGGTTGGACCGGCATCCCCATGCTTTCTGAAACTAATTGACTGGTTGAATAAAGTAGTTTGGAATTGATATTGGTGTCTAGATTTAAATCGGGATGTTGGCGCATGATCATTACCACCTCTTCCAAAGAAGTATTACCTGCTCTTTCTCCTATACCGTTGATGGTACATTCTATTTGCCGCGCACCGTTCAATACTCCTGCTATGGAGTTAGCAGTGGCCAGTCCAAGATCGTTGTGACAATGACAAGAAAGCGTGGCTTTGTCAATTCCGATCACATTTTCTTTAAGGTATTTGATCTTAGCTCCGTATTCTTCAGGTAGGCAATAGCCTGTAGTGTCAGGAATATTGAGTACTGTGGCACCTGATTTAATAACAGCTTCGCAGATCTGGGCTAAGTATTCGTTATCAGTTCTTCCAGCATCTTCAGCATAAAATTCAACATCCTCAACAAAACTTTTGGCATAGCTCACAGCTGCAACGGCACGTTCAATAATTTTAGCTCGGTTAGAATTAAATTTATATTTGATATGAGGATCAGAGGTGCCAATACCAGTATGGATTCTTGGTTTTTTGGCATCTTTGAGCGCCTCTGCAGCTACCTCTATATCTTTTTTAACAGCACGGGTCAATCCACAAACTCTGGCGTTTTTGATCAGGCGAGTAATTTTGACGACCGATTCAAAATCACCTGGACTTGAGATGGGGAATCCTGCTTCCAAAACATCTACACCCAATTCATCCAAACGCTGGGCTATGATCAGCTTGTTACGGGTGTCTAATTTACAGCCAGGAACTTGTTCTCCGTCTCGTAAAGTAGTGTCGAATATTTGTACTTGTCCTTTGGCCATTATAAAAATAGATTTATAATCCTAAACGAATGTAGTGTGAAATGTGAATTACTAGGATTAATTGCTTAATTTTATTACAATATTCTCTACCTTTGTTTTGGGTATAAATATCTATATAACAATATTTTAAATCAATTTTTGTTACAATGATTAATGAACAAAAAGACAATTTATTTCAGTTGATTAAGTCGTTGACAAAATCAGAAAAAAGACAATTTAAATTATACGTGGGTCGAATGGGATCCAATAACAATGCTAAATTTTTAAGTCTTTTCAATTTTCTGGATAAGTTAGACAAGTATAGCGAAAAAGCAATCTTGATTAAGGGGATTGTCACGAAACAACAGCTTTCTAATCTCAAAGCCCACCTCTACAAACAAATTTTGATCAGTTTAAGGCTTAATCCAATTCATCAAAACATTCGCATTCAAATCCGAGAACAAATGGATTTTGCTGCCATTTTGTATCAGAAAGGTTTGTATAAATTAAGTCTAAAAATATTGGAAAAGGCTAAAGCTTTGGCCCTGAAAAATGAAGAGAAATATTCTGCTTACGATATCGTAGAGTTTGAAAAACTTATTGAATCCCAATACATCACGCGAAGTCTGTCCAACAGAGCACAAGAGTTGATTGTCCAGGCTGACAGCTTACGTAACCACAATGATTTGACCAGTCAATTGTCTAATTTATCTCTCTTGCTCTACGAGCAATTGATCAAAACAGGCTATGCCAAAAGCGATAACGAATTCAGGGAAATTACCAAGTTTTTTTACGAAAAAATGCCGGTACTCGATTTGGATAAACTGGGGTTTAGAGAAAAATTATGGTATTACAAAGCCCATGTCTGGTATAGCTTTTTGGTTCAGGATTTTCTTTCTTGTTTTAAATATTCAAGTAAGTGGGTAGATATGTTTAACGAAAATACTGAGATGATTTCCATTCACCCCGTTTTTTATCTTAAGGGTAATAATTTTTTAATGGAATCTTTGGCCTTGATTAAGTATCCCGAAAAGTTTAAGGAAACTCTTTACAATATGTTGGCTAAGATTAATTCTGAGGAATTTCCAAAAAATGACAATCTTGCTGCTCTGAGTTTTTTATACTCTTACAACAATAGGTTTAATATGCATTTCCTTCTGGGGGAATTCCAGGAAGGTCTAATTATAATTCCAAAGGTTATAAAAGGGATTGAAGAATTCAAAAACCAGATTGATCCCCACCATGTTATGATGTTTTATTACAAAATTGCATGTTTGTATTTTGGTTTGGAGGATAATGAAAATTGCATTGTTTACCTCAATAAAATTATTAATAACAAGCACCTGAAGATGCGGGAGGATTTACTCTGTTTTACTCGAGTGCTTAGTGTTGTTGCTCACTATGAAGCTGGTTTTGATTATCATCTTGAAACACATTTGCGTGAAACTTATAAGTTTTTGATTAAAATGGATGACCTTCACGAGGTTCAAAAAGCCATGATCCGTTTTGTTCGCTCTCTTGGTGATATCTATCCCCATGAACTTAAGGCCGCTTTTGTAAAACTCCATAAGGAATTAAAGCAATACGAAGATGACCCTTATGAAAGACGTGCCTTTTTGTACCTAGATATCTTATCTTGGTTGGAAAGTAAAATAGAAAACCGGCCGGTGGGACAGATAATTCGAGAAAAAGCCAAAGTAATCAATAGGAAGGAGCGAAATTCCATTGTGGTTTAATCGGTGGAGGAGCAACTATATGAATACTTTTTTTTGTAGTAGGGTGATCAATACGCAATGATCGTGAATGGAGATCAATATTTCCATCGGAATTACTTCTTTTTGCTCCGTACTTAAGATCGCCTTTGATTGGGAAACCAATTTGCGTTAGTTGACTTCTGATTTGGTGGTGCCTTCCGGTTTTGAGTTTGATTTCTAAAACAATGTAGTGATTTAAATCCGCTAACTTTTTGTATTGGAGTATGGCTTTTTTAGATCCATTTATTTCATGATCATAGGCAAAAGACTTATTTATTTTTGTATTCCTTTTCAGCCAATGAGTAAGGGTAGCAGCTTTTGGAGTAATATTAGATCCTACTATTGCCCAATAGATTTTATCAGTCTTTCTTTCCTTAAATTGAAGATTCATTCGGTTAAGCGCTTTGGAGGTCCTTGCAAAAAGAACTACTCCACTGGTTGGCCGATCAAGTCGATGTATTACACCTAAGAAAACTTTACCTGGCTTGTTGTGTTTTTTTTTGATATATGATTTAACTTTATCTACCAATGGTTCATCTCCCGTTTGATCACCTTGAACAAGATCTCCTCCAACTTTGTTGACCGCTATGAGATGATTGTCTTCGTATAGGATGTTAAGCACTACTACTAATGGAAGCTAATATTGTTCTTTGTTGTCAGGAAAATCTTGGTTTTTCACATCGGTAGTAAAATTATTAACTGCTTTTGAAATATCTCTATTAAGGTTGAGATAACGGCGTAAAAACCGGGGACTGAACTCTTTGTTCATCCCTAGCATGTCATTCAATACCAAAACCTGTCCATCAACATTGGCTCCAGCTCCAATTCCAATAATAGGAATATTTATTTTTTGAGAGACTTTTTTGGCTAATTTAGCCGGAATTTTTTCTAAAACAATGCCAAAGCACCCTGATTTTTCAAGCATTTGGGCGTCATTGATTAATTGTTCAGCTTCGGCTGCCTCCTTTGCCCTGACTGTATAAGTTCCAAATTTATAGATGGATTGAGGGGTCAATCCCAAATGACCCATAACGGGAATACCGGCCTTAAGAATTCGCTCTATTGAGTCTTGAATTTGACTCCCTCCTTCAAGCTTAACAGCGTGGGCTCCAGCCTCTTTCATAATCCTGATTGCTGAGCGCAAAGCTTCTTTAGAATCTGCCTGATAGGTCCCAAAAGGAAGATCAACAACAACAAGTGCTCGCTCCACTCCCCTTACAACACTAGCGGCGTGGTAAATCATCTGATCAAGAGTTATGGGTAAAGTAGTCTCATGACCTGCCATGACATTTGATGCTGAATCACCGACTAATATAACATCAATGCCCGCTTTGTCAACAATCTTGGCCATGGTGAAGTCATAGGCGGTAAGCATGGCAATTTTTTCCCCTTGAGCCTTCATTTCTGAAAGTGTTCGTGTGGTAATTCGAGTGTAATTTTCTAATGTTTTTGACATATAGCTTATAAAAGTAGTTTTTTTTTGAATTGATGTCTTAAAAAAATATTCCATTCTTTAAAAAAGGGTATGACAAGGTGTCAGAGATATTACAATGGCACAATGCTTGAATATTAATACTCAAATTAAAAAGAATTATGAGTAAAATAATTGGAATCGACTTAGGAACCACTAATTCATGTGTTTCAGTAATGGAAGGAAACGAACCTGTGGTCATTCCCAATGCCGAAGGGAAAAGAACCACTCCCTCTGTTATCGCATTCGTTGAGGGAGGCGAAATTAAGGTGGGTGATCCTGCGAAGAGACAAGCAGTTACCAACCCCACTAAAACCATTGCATCTGTAAAAAGATTTATGGGCAATAAATTCTCCGAATCTTCTAAAGATGCCAAAACTGTTGCCTATAAAGTTGTCAAAGGAGAGAATAACACCCCAAGAATCGACATCGAAGGTCGTTTGTATACTCCTCAAGAACTCTCGGCTATGATTTTGCAAAAAATGAAAAAAACAGCAGAAGATTACCTAGGGCAAGATGTTAATGAAGCGGTAATAACTGTTCCTGCCTATTTTAATGATGCCCAACGCCAAGCAACCAAAGAAGCGGGAGAGATTGCTGGACTTAAGGTCCAAAGGATTATTAATGAACCAACTGCTGCTGCTTTGGCCTTTGGTTTGGACAAGAAAAGTTCAGGCGATACCAAAATCGCTGTTTACGATTTAGGGGGAGGTACTTTCGATATTTCCATACTAGAATTGGGCGATGGTGTTTTTGAGGTCTTGTCAACAAATGGAGATACTCACTTGGGAGGAGATGATTTTGATCAGGTATTGATTGATTTT
>MDTG01314357.1_pt1 | contig 18188 bp, 16 predicted proteins | sample 811421 | NCBI WGS metagenome assembly MDTG01 (sample SAMN05326645, study PRJNA326480) | marine metagenome | isolation source: seawater | place: Pacific Ocean: South East | collected 2011 | reverse complement strand
TTTAAATCTAAATTAGTATTCTCGTTTGAAATCATTTTAGAAATTATCTTCCCAGATATAGCACCTAAAGTCCATCCTAAATGATGATGGCCAAATGAATAAAAAACATTTGTATAATTTTTTGAGGGTCCTATAACAGGTAGATAGTCTGGCAATGTTGGTCTAAAACCTAACCATTCATCTTCATGATGATCTGGAAGATTATCTAGTAAATATTTAGCATTATCAATTAAATTTCTAATTCTAGATTTAGAAATTGGATTGTTTAATCCTCCAAACTCAACTGTTCCAACAACTCTTAAGCCTTGTTCCATCGGTGTCATTCCAAAACCTCTATTCTGAAATACAACGGGACGCGAAATTAAATTATCACAACCTTTAAAATGAATATGATAACCTCTTTCGGTATCCAGTGGGATTTTCTCATGTAATTTATCAGTTAATTTTTTTGAAAATGCTCCACAAGAAATAACTAGTTTATCAAAAATAAATCTCTGTGTTTCAGATCTTACTACAGGATTATTTTCATCAAAATCTAAATCTTGAATATTTAATTTAAAAAATTTTCCTTCTTTTTGTATAAAATTTTCAAATAATTTTACCCAGATTTTCCCAGGATTTCTTGCATGTCTTGCTTTTTTATAAAAAACTCCTGCATGATATATATTTTTGATATTTGGTTCTAAATCATGAATTTCTTTTTTGTTCAATAGTTGTTGTTCCGCACCTATTTCGTTTCTTATGTTAATTTCCAACTCTCTACTTTTGAGGTTTTGATCATCCCAAATATACATTATGCCTTTATTTTCTACCAACCCTGACAAGTCAATTTCCTCAAATAATTCATCATATGCGGGCAAGGCTAAGTCTAAAATCTGATGCATAAATTTGGCTGTATGCATCATGTTTTTTTTACTACAGTTTTTTAAAAATTTTAAAAACCAAGGAATCATTTTTGGAACATAATTCCATTTTAATGCTAAGGGTCCAGTTGAGCTCAAAAGCATAGCAGGAACATCTGTTATGATATCGGGTCTGTTTAGAGGTATAGAGGCATAAGGTGAAAAATGTCCAGCATTTCCATAAGAGGCTGCTTGGCTTCCAGGCTCTTCTCTGTCAAATAAAGTGACTTGATGGCCTTTTTTTTGTAAAAAAAGTGCATTACATACTCCTTGAATTCCAGCACCTATTATTCCAACTTTAAATTTTTTTGTCATTATTTTTTATAATACATTTTTATTTGAAATTATTTAAAGTGACAAATTATTCTTAATTAAATTTATGATATCAGTTGTCGACCATAGATTTTTGTACTCATAACTATGCCAAGTCCAATCATTGTAGCTAACATAGATGAGCCTCCGTAAGACATAATGGGAAGAGGAGAACCAACTATAGGTAGTAAACCTAAAACCATTGCCATATTTACTGATATATAAACAAATATAGCTGATCCAAAACCAAAACAAAAAAATTTTCCAAAGAAGCTTCTTGATGAGTTTCCAATTTTTACAATTCTATAGATTAATATTGCGTATATAATCAATAAGATTAGAGAACCAACAAATCCATATTCTTCTGAAAATAAAGTAAAAATAAAATCAGTGTGTTTTTCAGGTAAAAATTCTAAGTATCCTTGAGTACCTTTTAAAAAACCTTTGCCAAATAAACCACCAGATCCCACAGCAATTTTTGATTGTATAATCTGATAACCTGCCCCTAGTGGATCTTTATCCGGATCAAAAAATGTTAGGATTCTTAGTTTTTGGTAAGGTTTTAAAAAAGAAATTACAAATGGGGCTGAAATTAAAAACGCTAAGCCAGTATAAAAAAAATATTTTATATTAACACCCGCAAGCCATAATACAATTATTCCGCTTAGTGCAATCAATATTGAAGTTCCTAAATCAGGCTGTGCAATAACAAGTGAAATAGGGACAAATAAAACTATTATTGGAATAATAATGTTTTTTAATTTATTTACGTCAGAAATCTGAATTCTATGATAATATTTTGCAAAGCAAACTATAATAGCTATTTTCATAAGTTCTGATGGTTGTAAATTTACAAAATACAAATCTATCCATCTTTGTGAACCCTGAGCAGTTATTCCAAATAAAGATGCCCAAATTAATAATCCCAAAACAAATATATAAAATAAATATCCTAATGAGTGCCAAGTTTTAATGTTTATAAATGAAATTATTATCATAAATATGAAGAAAATTGAGAATCTAATAATATGACTTTTTGAATGATATAGTAATTCACCACCATCTGTTGAATACATCGCAAAAGAACTAATAATTCCCAACAGAAGAACACAAAAAATTAAAAGATAATCTATAGATCTTACTTTTTGAAAAAAAGTAGATTGATCAGAAATTGAACTTCTTAAATACATTATATATTAGTAAAATTTTGATTATTTTTTTTCTCTCTTATTTCGTGTCTATCTATTATGACTTTAAATAATTTTTTAGCTAAAGGTGCCGCAGTTGAACTTCCAGAACCTCCATGTTCAACTAAAATACTAACAGCGTATCTTGGATTTTTATAAGGTCCAAAAGCAACAAACCATGCATGATCTCTCTGTTTATAGGGTATTTGTTTTGTGTCTAAATCAAGTTCTCTTTCCTCTTTAGTAATTCTTTTAACTTGAGCGGTTCCAGTTTTGCCTGCAAATTGGTATTTTGGATCTTCAATTCTTGATCTGTAAGATGTTCCAAGAACTTCATTAGTTGATCTAAACATTGCATCTAAAATAAACTTAACATTTTCTTTATTTCTATAAAGTGCTTTATAATTTTTTTCTTCTATATTTAAGAATTGTTCTGTTCTTTCAAACAGATTGGGATCTTGTAGTTTTTTTTCTTCAGCTAGTTTCATTTTATACTTTATGTTCTCTAAACTATCCCTGGTATTATCTTTTATGATATTTGGATAAATTTTATGTCCTCCATTAGCAAGCTGTGCTGTCATTAAACATAATTGTAATGGTGTTGTTTGAATATATCCTTGTCCTATACCTGTTATTAAAGTTTCTCCCAAATACCAATTTTGTCCAATTTCTTGTTTTTTCCATTCAGTTGATGGAACAATTCCTTTTTTTTCATTAAAATAACTACCTAGAACGGTATTTCCTAAACCAAATTTTTTTGCTGTGATGTTTAGTCTGTCTACTCCCAATAATCTTGAAGCTTCATAAAAATAAGTATCACAAGATTGTTTAATTGCATTTTTAAGAGACATATATCCATGACCCTCTTTCTTCCAACAATGATATTTAGCCCCATATAATTCAAGAGGGTGTTTATGGCCCCTACAATTTACTTTAAATTTAGTTGAAACAACATCATGCTCTAATACTGAAAGTGCTACAATAGGTTTTATTGTTGAACCTGGCGAATATAATCCTGAAACTGTTTTATTTAATAAAGGCTTTAAAGGATCTTTCTGAATTTCTTTCCATAAGTTTTTATCAATTCCATATAGAAATAAGTTTGGATCAAAAGATGGTGAAGAGTTCATTGCAATTATATCGCCGGTATAAATATCCATAACTGAAATTGAGCCAGACTTATCCTTCAATAGTTCGTGAGTAAATTTTTGAACTTCACTATCAATCGTTAATTTTATAGTTGCACCTTGTACTCCATTCTCAAAATCTATTTGATTAATTCTCTTTCCGTAAGCATTTACTTCAAATCTCTGTATGGCATTTGTTCCTATTATTTTATCCTCTAAAGATTTTTCTAATCCACTTTTTCCAACTCTTAGGCCAGGAACATTTCTTTTTTTAATTGTTTCATTTTTCAATAAATCATTTTTGCTTACCTCTGAAACATAGCCTAATATATGAGTATATATTTCGCTATAAGGATAATTTCTTCCGACAGTCAAAACAGGTCTAGCTCCAGATAATTCATGTAAGAAAAAATTTATCTTTGAAAATTCATCCCAAGTTAAATTTTCGGAAACAATTAATGTTTCCCAAGATTTTTGTTTATTCTTTTTTTTAATTAATTCATTTAATTTATCATCGCTAAATTCTAAAATGTCTTTTAATCTTACCATTAAAGATTTAAAATCTTCAACTTGCTCTGGAACAACGTGCAATTGATAAACTGTTAAATTTTTTGCAATTTTATTTCCAAAATAATCTTCAAATTCACCTCTTATTGGAGGTAATCTCGCTTCTCTTAATCTATTTTTATCCGATAGAGTTAAATATTTTTTGTTCTCACTTATTTGAAGCGAAAATAATCTTCCAACAATTCCTAGAAAAATAATTGCTTTAGCTGCACCAAATATAAACATTCGTCTATTTATTGTGCTTGATTTTCTATAACTTGTATCTTCTCCGCTTCCACCAATCATACTTTATACTTTGACCCTAAAAATTATTTTATTATAAACTTCAAAAATATATGCGAATACATAATATAACAAAAATGTAAAAATAATATTTCCGAAAATTTCATAGTAATTTACCTGAACTGAAAAAAATAAAATAAGTAAAAAATAGTTAACTGTGTTTGCAACCATAATTGTGAACAAAAAATATAACCAATCCTTTACAAGACTTGGTCTTAAAGTAATATTTTTAAGATATGCGGCAAACCCACAAATTATTAAATATGTAAGGCTACTAATGCCAATAGGGTATCCTAAAACAGCGTCATTAAACATGCCAGCAATAAAAATATATCCGTAACCTAAAGTTTCAACTCTCTTTAAACACCAATAAAATATTAATATAAATGGAAAATTAAATGAAAAATATTTATAATTTATATAATTAAGATCGAATTCATTGAATACTGAAATAAATAATAAAATTAATGGTAAATATAATAATATTTTATTTCTAATTGATGATTTAAAATTTGCAGTCATTATTCTCCATATTTGTTAAAAGATACTAGTTTTACAAAATTAAGTTGTGATAATTTAGAGAAAAAAATTATTTTATCTTTCCCGTCAGTATTGTCTTTATTATATTTTCCAACTGGTATTCCAGATTTAAATATGCCCCCAGAACCTGAAGTGTAAGCAATACTTTTATCCTCGATATATAAATCGCTTTGTAAATATTCAATTTTACCATATTCCTTTCCAGTTCCTGATAAAATTGATTGGATGTTGTTTGGCTCCATAGAAACTGGTATTTTACTATTCAGATCTGAAATTAGTAGAGCTCTTGACGTAGAATAATTAACTTCAACAATTTTTCCAACCAGATATACTCCGTCAAGTACTGCCATTCCAAGTTTAACGTTATCTTTTGAGCCTTTATTGATTATTATTGATTTCAAAAATGGACTATTTTTGTCAATTAAAACTTTTGCTACTAATTCTTCTGAGTTAAATACATACTCATCGATAATTTTTTTAAGTCTTTCATTTTCTGCTTGAATAAAATCTAATTCATATTTTTCTGAACGTAAATTAATTAATTCTTCTTTTGTGCTTAAATAATCATAATAAACATTGTAATGATTCTTTACTATTTGCGATACATCTTGAATTTTTTTTTCTGGTATTGAAATAATAAATGAAGATCTATAAACAATTTCATTTAGAGTAATATTAATATAATTTGTAAAAGGAAGATTTATTTTACTAAAAATTATTAAACCAATGGAAAAAAAAATTAATCCAATAAGAGAAAATCTTTGCTTTGTACCTTTTTTTAAAAATGCTGAACGAATAGCAATAACAAAGTCATCTCTACCCGTAGCCATAATATTTTAATACTCAGACAGTATACTTGAAAAAGTCTCCTCTTGATCTAGTGCTTTACCAGTACCAATTGCTACACAAGCCAATGGATCATCAGCTATATGAACTGGTAATCCAGTTTCTTTTGAAAATCTTTTATCAATATTTTTTAATAAAGCTCCACCACCTGTTAAAGTTAGTCCCATATCTACCAAATCAGCTGATAGTTCTGGAGGTGTATTTTCCAGTGCATCTTTAATTCCATTAATCATTTCTTTTAATATTGGATTTAGCGCTTCTGCTGTATCCTCTTCAGTAATGTTTATTTCTTTGGGAGTACCAGAACGAATATCTCGACCTTTAACTGGATATTTATTATTATTCGTTGGAATTGCTGTCCCTATCTCCTTTTTTATTTTTTCAGCAGTACTATCTCCAATTAATAAATTAAATTCTTTTCTCATAAAATTTTGTAATGAATGATCCATTGCATCTCCTGCAACACGTAATGAGTTTGAATAAACTACTCCGCCTAGAGACATAACTGCAATTTCTGTAGTTCCACCACCGATATCAACAACCATTGAACCAGTTGCCTCAGAAATTGGAAGACCTGCACCAATAGCAGCAGCTATTGGCTCCTCAATTAATTGAACTCTTCTAGCCCCAGCTGCAAGAGCACTATCTTGAATAGCTTTTCTTTCAACTGGAGTTGAACCTGTTGGAACACAAATTAAAATTCTTGGATTTGCGAATGTGCTTCTTTTGTGAACTTTTTTTATAAAATGTTTAATCATTTCTTCAGTAACAATAAAATCTGCTATCACACCATCTCTTAAAGGTCTAATTGCTTGTATATTTCCAGGTGTTCTTCCAAGCATTGTTTTGGCTTCATCTCCAACAGCTAAAACAGATTTTTTTCCTTTACTATCAACAACAGCAACTACTGATGGTTCATTTAAAACTACTCCTTGTCCTTTTAAAACAACCAAAGTATTTGCTGTACCTAAATCTATAGCCATATCTTGTGACCAAATTTTTGTTATTTTATCAAACATTCCCATTTAAATTCCTCTTACTTTTGTATCATAACTTTGCTCTGGTGCATAACCGGGAGCAGTTTTATCTCTTTTGATTATCATCTTATTTAATGCATTTATGTATGCATTGGCAGATGCAACTAATGTATCAGTGTCTGCAGCTTGTCCAACTGTTGTTTTGCCATTTTCCTCAATACGAACACTTACTGTTGCCTGGGCATCAGTTCCTTCGGTTACAGCATGAACTTGATAGAGCTGCAAATTTACGTCATGTGGATATAGTTTTTTAATACATTTAAAAATAGCATCAACAGGTCCATCACCTGTTTCTGTAGCATTCTTAACTTCTCCAAAAACATCTAATGTCATTTCAGCTCTTTGAGGTTCTCCAGTTCCAGCAAATACTTTAAGTGATTTTAAATTAATTGCGTTAACTTTGTTGTCAACTATCAAGCTGTCATCAACTAACGCAATTATATCTTCGTCATAAATATGTTTTTTCTTATCTGCTAAAACTTTAAATTTTCCAAATGCATTTTCAATTACGTCGTCTGTAATATCTGCATAACCTAAGCTTGTTAACTTATCTTTGAAAGCGTGGCGTCCTGAATGTTTTCCCATCACTAATGATGTTTGTTTAACCCCAACACTTTCTGGGGTCATAATTTCATATGTTTGTCTATTTTTTAACATTCCATCTTGATGTATCCCTGATTCATGTGCAAAGGCATTTTTTCCAACAATAGCTTTATTGTATTGAACAGGAAACCCTGTAGCATTTGAAACAATTTTAGAAGCTTTGCTCAAAAGTTTTGTATTAATTCCTGTTTCATATGGCATTAAGTCAGGTCTTGTTTTCATTGCCATAACAACTTCTTCGAGCGCCGCGTTACCTGCTCTTTCTCCTATTCCATTAATTGTACATTCAATCTGTCTTGCTCCTGCCTGAACTCCTGCTAATGAATTTGCCACTGCCAAACCTAAATCGTTATGACAGTGTGTAGACAAAATTGCTTTATCAATATTTGGAACTTTGTTTAGCAATTTTTCAATAATTTTTGTAAACTCAGATGGAACTGTATAACCAACAGTATCGGGAATATTTATAGTTTTGGCTCCACATTTAATCGCAAGCTCCACTGTTTTACACATATAATCCATATCCGTTCTTGTACCATCTTCACATGACCACTCGACATCATCTGTAAATTTTCTTGCATAGGTTACATGTTCCTTTATTGAATCATAAACTTCTTCGGGACTTTTGTTTAATTTATGCTTCATATGTAATGGACTTGTTGATATAAAAGTATGTATTCTAAATCTTGGCGCGTGTTTTAACGCCTCATAACATCTATCGATATCTTTTTTTGAATGTCTTGAAAGGCCAGCTGGTACAGCATTTTTTAAAACTTTACTAACCTCAGCTACTGCTTCAAAATCTCCAGGAGAAGCTATTGGAAATCCTGCTTCTATAATATCAACTCCTAACTCATCAAACACTCTAGCAATTTGAATTTTTTCTTCCAAACTCATCGATGCACCAGGAGACTGTTCTCCATCTCTCATAGTTGTGTCAAATATGTAAACTCTATTTTTATCAGTCATTTCTAATTATTTTGTTAGAACATAATACAATCTCTACCACAGATTGCAAAATAAATTAGATAAAAAATTAGTTAAATTTAATTTTTATCACTATCAATCAGCTTCTTCTTAGCAATCCAAGGCATTAAAGCTCTTAGTCCAGCTCCAACTTTTTCTACTGGGTGTTCTGCAAGCTTTGCCCGGGTTTGTAAAAAGTTTTTTTGTCCGTTTTTACATTCATTCATCCATTCTTTTGTGAACTTACCTGATTGAATATCTACTAATATTTCTTTCATTCTTTTCTTAGTTTCTTCTTTATTGATTATTTTTGGACCAGAAACATATTCTCCATACTCTGCAGTATTAGAAATAGAATAATTCATATTTGCTATTCCTCCCTCGTAGATTAGATCGACTATTAATTTTACTTCATGAACAGTTTCAAAATAAGCCATTTCAGGTTCATAACCTGCCTCCACTAAAGTTTCATATCCATTTTTTATTAGTTCTACTAGACCTCCACATAATACTGTTTGTTCTCCAAATAAATCTGTCTCAACTTCATCTTTGAATGTTGTTTCAATAATTCCTGATCTTCCTCCACCGATAGCTGATGCATAAGACATTGCTATATCTCTTGCTTTGCCAGATCCATTTTGATGAACAGCAAATAAACAAGGAACACCTCCACCTTTTTCATATTCACTTCTAACTAAATGACCAGGCCCTTTAGGGGCTACCATAAAAACATCTAGGTCTTTTCTTGCTTTAATTAAATCATAATGAATATTTAATCCATGAGCAAATGCAATAGAAGTTCCTTCTCTAACTCTTTGTTCAATATGATTTTTATAAATAGAAGCTTGTAATTCGTCAGGTGTTAATATCATAACTACATCCGCCCATTCTGCGGCATCAGATAAATTCATAACTTTAAGTCCTTTTGACTCTGCTTTAGCTTTACTAGAAGATCCGTCTCTTAATGCAACAACAACTTCTTTTATACCACTGTCTTTCAAATTAAGTGCATGCGCATGTCCTTGGCTACCATAACCAAATATTGCAATTTTCTTATCCTTTACAAGGTTTGTATCGGTATCTTTCTCATAAAACATTTTCATAACATTCTCCTTAAATTATTATTTAAATATATCCGAACCTCGTGTCATTGCAACTGCACCAGTTCTTGATACGCTTACAAGTCCAAATTTTTTTAATTCTTTTGACATTTTATCTATTTGTCTTCTTAAAGCTGTAATTTGAATTACATAAGATTTTTTTGTATTATCTAATATTACAGCGTTGAATTTTTTACAAGCTTTAAGAGCTTTATTTTTTTTTGAATCATTTCCAACAACTTTAAATAAGGCCATTTCCTTAAATATTACCTTCTTATCTTCCCGTTTGAAATCTGCTACTTTATGAACTGGAACCAATTTTTTTAATTGTAATTTAATTTGATCAATGACTTGTGGTGTTCCTGTAGTTACAATAGTTATTCTTGAAAGATTAAGTTTTGCATCAACCTCAGCAACAGCTAGTGATTCTATGTTATAACCTCTTCCTGAAAATAAACCTACAACTCTAGCTAATACTCCAGCTTCGTTATCCACCCATACAACGATGATATGTGTACCAAGTTTTCCTAGTTTGCCTGGAATGCTATAAGCTGATTTTGATTTTGCCATTAAACTAATATCTTTCCTTTTTTACTAATTTTATTTTGTTTCTGATCTTTTGGTCCTAAAAGCATATGATTATGTGGCTTTCCTGAAGGTATCATTGGAAAACAGTTTTCTTGCTTATCAACTCTACAATCAAATATCACTGGTCTATCAGTATTTATCATTTCTATTATTTTATCATCTAGTTCTTCTGGGGTTTCTGCTCTAATTCCAACACAGCCATATGCTTCAGCTAGTTTAACAAAATCGGGCAATGCAGCAGTATAGCTTTCAGAATAATTTTTATCATGCAACAATTCCTGCCACTGTCTTACCATTCCCATATATTCATTATTTAAAATAAATATTTTAATTGGCAGGCTATATTGAACTGCAGTAGACATTTCTTGCATGGTCATTAATACAGACGCTTCTCCAGCTATATCAATTACCAATTTATTTGGATGGGCAACTTGCACTCCAACTGCTGCGGGTAATCCATAGCCCATGGTACCCAATCCACCAGAAGTCATCCAACGGTTAGGTTTATCAAATTTATAGTGTTGAGCTGCCCACATTTGATGCTGACCAACTTCAGTTGTAATATAAGTATCTTTACTTTTAGTAAGCTCATAAAGCCTTTGTATTGCATATTGTGGCTTTATAGTTTCATCACTATTTATAAAGTCAAAAGAATTAACAGATCTCCATTTTTGAATTTTTTCCCACCATTTAGAAGCTTTTTGTTTATTTGATCTTACAAAATTAGGTTTAATTTTTTTTATAGTTTTAATTGTTGAGGCAATAACATCTGCAACATCTCCTACGATCGGTAAATCTACTTTAACATTTTTATTTATTGAAGATGGATCAATATCGATGTGAACTTTTTTTGATTTAGGAGAAAATTCATCAATTTTTCCTGTAATTCTATCATCAAACCTTGCGCCTACATTTATCATTAAATCACAATCGTGCATGGCATTATTTGCCTCATAAGATCCGTGCATACCCAACATTCCTAAAAATTGATTGTCATCACCGGGGTAAGATCCGAGTCCTTGTAATGTTGTAGTTATTGGAAAACCAGTTGTATTAACTAGCTCCCTTAAAAGTTGACTTGCTTTTGGTCCAGAATTTATTACTCCACCACCAGTATAAAAAATTGGTTTAGAAGCCTTACTCATTAATTTTATTAACTCATCAATTTCTTTTTGGGAAAATAAATTTTTAACTTTGCCATTTAATTTTTTTTGTTTTTTAAATTTAGTGTAGTTAGCTTTTTGAAATTGAACATCTTTTGGAATATCTACTAAAACAGGTCCAGGTCTTCCTGTAGTAGCAACTTCAAAAGCTTTATGTATTGTTTTTTGTAAATTTTTTACATCTTTAACTAACCAATTATGTTTAGTACAAGGTCTGGTTATTCCTGTTGTATCACATTCTTGAAAAGCATCAGTTCCGATCAAATGTGTAGGAACTTGTCCAGAGATACAAACTAATGGAATAGAGTCCATGTAAGCATCGGTTAAAGCAGTTACTGCATTAGTTGCCCCAGGTCCTGAAGTAACCAATAGTACACCTGGTTTTCCTGTTGACCTTGCATAACCTTCTGCGGCATGTCCTGCTCCTTGTTCATGACGAACTAAAATATGTTTTAAAAAACTAAAATTTTTTAATTCATCATAAATAGGTAATACTGCTCCTCCAGGATAACCAAATATAAATTCTACACCTTGGTCTTCCAAGCATTTGAAAACTATTTCGGCTCCTGAATACAATTTTGACATTTAACCAATCTAGCTGAAGTTGTGCTGATTGGTCAAGTTTAAGTGTTGAAATTTAAACTTTTTTTAGAAATGAATTTATGTTTTTAGGATCAATTTTAGACCAAGATTGCATCTGACCACGTGCCCACGTAAGTTGTCTTTTAGCATATTGCCTTGTTTTAATTGAAATTAAGTCTTTTGCTTGGTCTAAACTACACTCTTTAGCTAAATAATTAGAAATTTCATTAATTCCTATAACTTTGTTAGAGCTATTGGTCCCCTTTACTTTTAATTGATTAAATTTAACAACTTCTTTAATGGCTCCATCTTGAAACATTTTTTCCACTCTTTTATTTATTCTTTGAATTAGATCTTCTCTAGGATAATCGATATATAATTTGAAAAAATCTTCGTTAGAAAAAATTTTTTTTGTTTTTTTGAACCAGTTTACTATTGATTTTTTTGTATAATACTTAATTTCGTAAGCACGAATAGCTCTTTGAACATCGTTTTCTTGTATTCTATTTTTTATTTGTGGATCAAGTTTTATTAATTTATTAAAAAATTTTTTTTGTCCTAATTTTATTTGTAATAATCTTATTCTCTTTCTTATTTTTGGTGGAATATTAGGTATTTTTACTAAACCATCAGTTATTGCTTTAAAATACAAACCTGTGCCACCAACTATTATTGGTATTTTTTTTCTTTTTTTTATTTCTAAAATTTTTTTTTTAGCATTTTTAAGCCAATCTCCAGTAGAAAAATTTTTTCTAACACTTACAAATCCATACAAATGATGCCTTATATTTTTTAATTCAGATTTTTTAGGTTTTGCTGTAAGAATGCTAAGTTCTTTATATACTTGCATACTATCTGCATTGATTATTTCACCGTTAATTTTTTTTGCTAATTTAATTGCAAAAGTTGATTTTCCACTTGCTGTTGCTCCTGAAATTAAAATTATTTTGGACTTAAGGTCCATTTATTAGTCTAACTTCACACCAATTGTTCTTTTTTGGTTTTGATTATTATATATAACTATCTGAATTGTTTTATTGGAACTTCTTAAAGCTGTATTAACTATATTTTTTAAATCTCCTGCAGTTTTAATTTTTTTGTTTTGTGCCTCAATAATAATATTATTGATATTTAAATAATTAATTGGGCTGTTTATTTCAATATCAGTTATTATAACTCCCATAGTATTTTTTGGTAATTTGCGTAATTCAATATCATTTGAATTTATAGTTCTAACTTTTATTTTTAATCCATCTATTAATGTTGTATTTGGTTTTTCTGCTTTTTTAATATTAAAATCTTTAGAAGTCTCTAACCTGCCTAATTTAATTTTTTTTGTTATTTCTCTCTTATTTCTCCAAACTTTTACTTTAACATTTTTCCCTACTTCTGTTTGTGCTACAATTAAAGGTAATTCTTTCATTTCATTTATTTTTTTTCCATCAAACTCCAAAATTATATCCCCTGATTTTATTCCTCCTTTGTCTGAAGGACTTTCTTCAGCAACACTCACAACTAAAGCTCCTCTTGGTTTACCTAATTCTTCTACTTCAGCAATTTCTTTTGAAACAATTTGTATTCTTACACCAAGCCAACCTCTTTTTGTTTCTCCAAATTTAATTAGCTGATCTATAACTTTATTTGCACTGTTAGAAGGAATAGCAAATCCAATTCCAATTGAACCTGACTGACCAAGTATCGCTGTATTAATTCCAATAACGTCTCCATCAATATTAAATAGTGGACCACCAGAGTTACCTTGATTAATAGAAGCATCCGTTTGTATAAAATCTTCATACCTTGCAAGTCCTATGCTTCTATTCCTTGCAGAAATAATTCCTGATGTAACAGTTCCTCCAAGCCCAAAAGGATTTCCAATTGCAATTACCCAATCACCAATTCTTGCATTATCTGAGTCTCCAAATTTTACTGGAACAAATTTTTTATCAGAATTTATTTTAAGCACTGCTATATCAGATAATGGATCTGTTCCTACTATTTCTGCCTGATACTCTTCTTGACCATTAACTCTGACTAAAATATCTTCTGCTCCTTGAATTACATGGTTATTTGTAATTACTATTCCATTTGAATTTATAATAAAACCTGATCCTAAAGCGCTAGCCTTTCTTTCTTGTGGTGTTCCAAAATCTTTAAACATATCTTCAAATGGAGATCCTGGTGGAAACTCAAATGGAAATGGATTTGTTTTTGTGGTGATTGTTTGAGTAGTTGAAATATTTACTACTGATGGCATTAGCTTTTCTGCTAAATCAGCAAATGAACTAGGTACAGCTTTTGCATTATTTAATAAAAAAAAATTAAAAAAAATTAATAATATTAAAAGATATTTTGTATTTCTATTAACCATTTTTCATATACCACACAATTATAAAACCAATTATTATAAATATAAAACCGCCCGTTCTTAACTGTCCTGCTTTAATATCTTTCACTTTATTTAAAATACTTTTCATTTTTGATGGAAATAAGGCGTAAAAAATTCCTTCAATAAAGAAGAATAGACCTAGGGCTATAATCAATTCTTTCATTAATTAATTTACTAGTCTGATTTTTGTTTTATCTTTCCAAAAAATTTAAAAAATTCACTATCAGGAGATAGTATTAAAGATGTTTCTCCACCTATTAGAGCTTTCTCATAAGCTTGCATCGCTCTATAAAAGGCAAAAAACTCTGGATCTTGTCCAAAGGCTTCTGCAAATATTTTATTTCTCTTTCCATCGCCTTCACCTTTCATAATTTGAGATTCTTTTTCAGCCTCTGCCAATATTACTGTAACTTCTTTGTCTGCTGTTGAAGTAATAGTAATTGCCATTTCTGCACCTTTTGCTCTAAATTCTTTAGCTTCTCTCTCTCTTTCAGTTTGCATTCTTCTATAAATTGCTTCACTGTTTGCTGGTGGAAGGTCTGCTCTTTTAATTCTCACATCTACAATTTTTATACCAAATTTTTCTGCCTCGTTATTCACTCCATCTTGAATTAGCGACATCTGCTTTGTTCTATCTTCTGATAACAATGTTTGTAGTCTCTGTGTTCCTAAAACACTTCTAATTCTTGAGTTTATAATTGTTGATAATCTTGACCTTGCTACCCTTTCATTTCCAACTGAAATATAAAATTTAAGCGGATCGACTATCTGGAATCTTGCAAATGCGTCAACAATCAATCTTTTTTGATCTGATGCAATCACCTCTTCAGGTGGAGCGTCTAAATTTAATATTCTTTTGTCTAAGAACACTACATTTTGAATAAACGGAATTTTAAAATTAATTCCTGGACTCGAAATAATTCTTTTTGGGTCACCAAATTGAAGCACAATTGCTTGATTAATTTCCTTAACTATAAATATAGAGAAAAAAGCCGTTGCAACTAAAGCAACGACTATTGGTAATATAATTTTTCCTGCTTTCATTTAATTAACCTTTTTTTTAAGTTCAGGTAGCGGCAGATAAGGAACAACACCTGATCCTGCATTCTTTTCGATTATTACTTTATCTATGTCTGCCAAAACTTTTTCCATAGTCTCAAGATACATTCTTTCCTGAGTTACTTGCTTTGCTTTAGCATATTCACTGTATATAGCTAAAAATCTACTAGCTTCACCTTCCGCTTTTGCAACAACTTCTTTTTTATATGCTTCTGCAGCCTGTAAAATTTTTGCAGCTTCTCCTCTTGCTCTAGGTATAACATCATTAGCGTATGCTTGAGCTTCGTTTTTTGATCTTTCCATATCTGCTCTTGCTGCTTGTACATCTCTAAATGCATCAATAACTTGGTCTGGTGGGTCAGCTTTTTGTGTTTGAACTTGGGTAATCTGTATACCAGAGTTGTATTCGTCTAAAATATTTTGAATAATTTCTTGTGTATCAATCTCTATTTTTGATCTTCCTTCGGTTAAAATTGGCTGAATATTTGACCGAGCAATAACTTCTCTCATAGCTGTTTCTGCAGCAGCTTTTACGGTTCCTTCTGGGTCTTGAATTTTGAATAAGAAGTTTCCAGCATCTTTAATTACCCAAAATACCGAAAAGTCTATATTCACAATATTTTCATCTCCAGTTAACATTAGGCTTTCTTCTGGAACATCCGCTACTCCACTTGAACCAAATCCAGTATCTCTCTCTGATCTAAAACCAATATCCATTCTATTTACTTTTGTAACTTTTGGAGTAAGAACAGATTCAACTGGAAAAGGTATGTGATAATTTAAGCCTGGTTGTGTTGTTGTAACAAATTTACCAAATCTTAAAACTACTCCTTGTTCATCAGGTAAAACTCTGTACAATCCACTTAAAGCCCAAATTATTAATAGAATTACTAAACCAAAAATTATTGGCTTTCCTCCAGATCCACTACCTCCTGGAAAAAATCTTTTGATTTTGTCTTGAATATTTTTTACAATTTCATCAATATCTGGTGGAGTTGGTCCTCTTCTAAAACCGTCTCCATTGCCACCTCCTGGAGGTGTGCCCCAAGGGCTTTGATTTTTGAAATCATTCATATGACAATGTATATAGTGTCTTTATCAAGAAAAACAAGATAAGTTGAATTTATGGATACGAAACCGCGACAAAAATCCTTTGTAAAAAACCCTATTAATGGAACAAAATTTACAATAGCTATTTCGAGTGCCAAAGGTGGTGTTGGAAAATCAACATTTGCTTCAAATATTGCAATTGCGTTAAAAAAAATAGGATGCAAAGTTGGATTATTGGACGCAGATATTTATGGTCCTTCGTTACCGAAGCTGTTTTCAATAAACGAAAAACCTAAAAGTGATGGAAAAACTTTAAATCCAATTTTGAAATATGACATTCAATGTATGTCAATTGGTTTTTTAACTGAAGAACAAACTCCAATGATTTGGAGAGGGCCAATGGTAACTAGTGCTATAAAAACTTTTACACAAAAAGTTGCTTGGAAAGACTTAGATTTTATAATTGTGGATATGCCGCCAGGAACTGGTGATACTCAACTTACATTTTCACAAGAAATAAAAATGGATGGAGCAATTATTATTTCTACGCCTCAAGAAATTGCACTTCAGGATGTAAAACGTGGAATCAGAATGTTTGATAAACTTGGGGTAAAAATTATTGGTTTAATTGATAATATGAGTCATTTCATAGGTGATGATGGTAAAAAATATCCAATTTTTGGAGAAGGCGGTGTAAAAAAAACTGCTGATGAATTTAAAAAAGAGTTTTTAGGAGAAATACCAATAAATCCTGAAGTCGGAAAGTTAGGTGACCAAGGAACTCCAATTGTTGAAAACAAACCAGATCATGAAATTTCAAAAATTTATCTTAATTTGGCTAAGAAAATTAAATCAACTTATCTTTAAGACCAAAAGCAGTCATTAGTTCATTCCATTCTCTTTTTGATAAACCTGACTGATCTACATTAACTTCTTCGCCTTTAATTAATTTTTTTAATATAATTTTTCCTTTTGCTGAAACTTCTGTGCCTCCAACTCTGTAATCCATAAATGCTTCGTATGTGATTGGCACCCATTTTTTTAATGTATCTAACATTGCTTCAGCATAAGTTCTGATTTCATATTGTGCATGATGATCAGCTCTTAATCTTAAAAAATTCATCAAGTTTAATAAGTCAGTTTTCCAATACCATTGAGTGTAAGTATTAAGAGTCAAATTCATTCTAGCAAGTTCTCTTGCAAGTCCAACTTCTTTTTCATTAATTACTGATCCATCGTATCTCTCATTTAACATCGTTTCATAGTTATCATATGTTTGTTCAGCATCATTTTTTAAAAGTTTTAATACTTTTTCAGCTTGCTCGCCTTGTAATACATCTCCTCTTCCTTGCCTATTGCTTTGAGATTGTGATGCGAGATTTTCTGACTTAGGTAAATAAAATTCTTTATCTAAAATTGAATATCTTGCAGAATATTCATTTACATTTGCTGTCCTATGTCTGATCCATTGCCTGGCAATAAATATTGGTAATTTAACATGATATTTGATTTCACACATTTCAAAAGGTGTGCTATGCCAGTGCCTCATTAGATATTTTATCAAACCAGAATCTGTAGAAACTTTTTTTGTTCCTTTTCCATAAGAAACTCTTGCTGCTTGAACAATAGAATTATCATTTCCCATATAATCAACAACTCTTATAAATCCATGATCCAGGATTGGTAATGCTTCATAAAGAATGTTTTCTAGTTCAGGAGCAGTGACTCTTTTAGTTTTATTTTCTTGATTTTGCTGATCTTTAATCTCTTGCTGTTGTTCTTTAGTTAATTTCATGAATTAATTATTGAATCTATAGATTTTACTTTTATATTATTAATGTTGGTTTTCCAACTACGACGATAAACGAATTTCGTAATAAGCATTGCG
>MDTG01133105.1_pt1 | contig 18191 bp, 17 predicted proteins | sample 811421 | NCBI WGS metagenome assembly MDTG01 (sample SAMN05326645, study PRJNA326480) | marine metagenome | isolation source: seawater | place: Pacific Ocean: South East | collected 2011 | reverse complement strand
CCCTTTTGGCAAAATCCCAGAATTTAAGTTCAGCGCAGTTAAAGTTGAAAAAGCCCATCTGGAACAGGTCGCAGCAGAGTAAAAAAATGAAAGCGTTTGTTTTAAATTATATTTTTGGTCCAGTGATTTTGTTGTTATTTTTTAATAGGATATGAAAATGGAAAATTCATTATAACTATATGGAATGATGAATTCTGTTATTTGAATAGCAATTTATGGCGATGTTCGTTGTTTTTCCAACCCTCTTTCGTTACCTTACGTAACACTACCTAGCGTAAGCCAGGAAAGTAAGAAAACTTTCCAAGCCATTCAATAATTAATTTCTGTACAGCTCATCCTCGCGGCGATATCTCTAATATCTTTTCATGATAATTAGGTATTTCTTCGTGTTGAGCTCTTGGGAGGACTAGTTTTGAGTATTAAAAGAGTAAGGGATCGCATGTCGGCACTTCTTGTGGCAGCCGCTGCCACAACTGCAGCGATATCGATGCCGCAAATGATAATTGCCGAGGAAAAGCAGTATTTTCCTGTGGCAAGTAGTAGGGTAGGACCATACTCTGCTATGGGTACTGGTTACTACGGTGCCCAGATTGATTACATGAATTACGTCAACATGAATGGTGGCGTTAATGGTGTTATGCTTACATGGCAAGAGTGTGAAACAGAATATAACGCAGTCAAAACTGTTGAATGCTATCAACGGCTTTTGGAAAAGGATGGCCAGCGCATAGTTGTTTTTGACACGCTTGGTACTCCGGGTGCTTATGCAGTAATTAACCGCATGGCTGAAGACAATGTTGTTCTTGCGCAATATGGTTATGGCAGAACTGACGGCGCAGATGGACGAGTTTGGCCTTGGGTTTTCAATGCAGCTAGCCATTACTGGTCACAAATCGCAGTTAAAATGAAGTTTATGGCTGAGCAAGAAGGTGGCGTGGATAAAATGAAGGGCAAAAAGATTGTGCACCTTCACATTGACTCAGCGTATGGTCGTGAACCGCTTCCAGCAATGCGATCTATTGCCAACGATTGGGGCGTAGAATTAGTTGAAATCTCAATACCACCACCCGGATTAGAGCAGCAATCACAGTGGCTTCAGATCAGAAAAGAAAAACCGGACTGGGTAACATTCTGGGGGGCAGGATCGGGTATGAATTCAACTGCCATGACGAACGCCGCACGTATACGATTTCCAAGAGATCGAATGATGTACGTTACATTCGGAGCAGCTGAAGAAGACATGTACCCTGCTGGGGAGGCCGCAATTGGCACCTATGCAGTTGCTAATGCGCTTCCTGGTGACGAATATCCACTCGTAGCGGCCATTAAGGAACAAGTGTATGGTTCAGGTAAGGGAAACCTTGCTGACGAAAGTCGGGTTGGATCTGTTTATTGGAACCGTGGACTAGGTGCTGCAGTAATGTGGATTGAAGCCATGAAAAATGCTCAAGAAATGCATGGTAAAGTCGGCAAAGCAGTAACGGGTGCTGAATTCAGAGACGGCTATGAGGCTTTGAATATGTCCGAAGAGCGCTTAGACGAAATCGGCGTTAAAGGGATGGTTGCACCATTTTCGATTTCCTGCGCTAATCACGAAGGCGCTGGCAAATTCGCTGTCATGCAATGGGATGGTGAAAAATTCAACCAAGTGACTGGATGGGAGGCACCTTTGGACCCAGCCTACATACGTCAGCTGGTAGAAGATTCCGCAGCTAAGTTCGCCTCTGAGAACAACATCACTCCAAAAAGTTGTTAATAATTCTTTCGAGTGAAGACATTGTATAAATGGTAGGGCGCTGCTTGGTGCGGCGCCTTACTAAAAATTTGAGTAGTTTTTTACAGGTGGTTTTGCTGGATATAGCAGTAATAAAATGAAAATAAGTTTGGTGGAAGTTATATAATGAACAAAAACCCAGATACTATTCTTGCAATAGACAATATTGAGGTGATGTATGATGGCGTCATTTCCGCGTTGCATGACGTAACATTAAGCGTTCCTAAGGGAAATATTGTTGCTTTATTGGGAGGCAATGGTGCGGGAAAGAGTACTACATTAAAAGCAGTTTCAACGATGCTTGCTTCTGAAAGGGGCAAAGTGACAAAGGGTTCTATTAGGTATGATGGCAATTTGATTAAGAACCAGAACCCAACAGATATGGTGAGGCTAGGCATGGTGCAAGTCCTGGAAGGACGTAGATGTTTTGGTCACCTAACTGTAGAGGAAAATATCATATCAGGAGCTTATTCTAGGAAGTTGTCTAAGCAAGAAATAAAGAATGAATTGGAAAAAATTTATAATTATTTCAATAGATTAAGGGATAGAAGGAAAAGCCAGGCTGGTTTCACTTCAGGTGGTGAACAACAAATGATAGCAGTCGCAAGGGCAATGATGGCAAAGCCTAAAATGTTGCTCCTTGACGAGCCATCGATGGGGTTGGCTCCGCAGTTAGTGGCAGAAATTTTTAACATTGTTCGCGAACTAAATCAAAAGGAGTGCGTAAGTATTTTGCTGGCTGAGCAAAACACTAATGTTGCGCTTCGCAATGCCGATTATGGCTATATAATTGAAACAGGTCATGTGATGCTGGAAGGAACTGCTGAAAGCCTTCTGAAGGACGAAAAAGTAAAAGAGCTATACCTTGGAATTTCCAAGGAAGGGCGAAAGAACTTTCGAGATGTCCTACGCGAAGAAAGCGCGTGAAAGCTTTGGTACGCAATGCAAGATAAACAAAACAAAAGTAAACAGGTCGAAATGACTCAGGATAGAAAATTCCCAATTGGTGGTCCAATCTTGGAAGTTAAGAATATATCTTTAAGTTTTGGGGGTGTTAATGCTATCACGGATAGCTCTTTCGCCGTTCTACAACACGAAATAAAAGCAATAATCGGTCCTAATGGCGCTGGTAAAAGTTCAATGCTGAACTGCATAAATGGGATATATTCTCCGCAAGTGGGCAGCATCTCTTTTAAGGGAAAAAAATTGCAAAAAATTAGTCCAAATGTAATTGCGCAGATGGGAATTTCACGTACGTTTCAAAATTTGGCACTGTTTAAAAGGATGTCGGTTTTAGACAATATTCTCGTAGGCAGACGATTACATTTGGACGCAAATTTTTTGCAGATTGCCTTTCAATTGCCTAAAGCCAGGAAGGAAGAAAGAAAAAATCGCGAAAAGTGTGAAGAGCTTATAGATTTTCTTGAAATAAGGGACATTCGCGATACTCCCGTTGGAAAATTACCTTATGGACTACAAAAAAAGGTTGAACTTGGTAGGGCTTTAGCGACCGAGGCTCAAGTGCTTTTATTAGATGAACCTATGGCGGGCATGAACATCGAAGAAAAGCGCGAGATGTGTCGTTTTATACTTAAAGTGAATGATGAAATCGGGACCACTATGGTCCTTATCGAGCACGATATGGGTGTGGTAATGGATATCTCTGATAATGTAGTTGTTTTGGATTATGGCAAAATAATTGCCGATGGCTCTCCTAGTGAGGTGCGTTCAAACCAACAAGTAATTGATGCTTATCTTGGAGTTGCTCATGACTGAGTTTCTGTTTTTCATTGAGGTTGTGGTGGCAGGGTTATTATCGGGGACAATGTACTCACTAGTGGCCCTAGGTTTTGTGTTAATTTATAAAGCCTCCTCGACTTTTAACTTCGCTCAAGGCGCTATGGTTTTCTTCGCCGTTCTTGCGTTCGTAGGTTTTATGGAGCTTGGGATACCATTCATACCAGCTTTTTTTGTAACCGTTCTTTTGATGGTTTTGGTTGGCTTTTGTACCGAACGTTTAGTTTTAAATCCGTTGATGAACCAGAGTGAAGATACGCTATTAATGGCCACGATAGGTCTGGGTTTTGTGCTTGAAGGTTTGGCACAGGCAGCATGGGGGGTGGAAGTAAGAAGGCTTGATCTTGGTATAGGTGATTTCCCCATTGAATGGATCATTGATAATCTTGGGCTCTTTGTAAGTGCATTAGATTTGACAGCAGGTCTTGTAGCGGCTGGTATGATCACGGTTTTAGCATTAATGTTCAAATACACTAAGATGGGTCTTGGTTTAAGAGCAGTCGCAGACGATCCGGGCGCGGCAAGCTCAATCGGAATACCCCTGAAAAACATCATGTTGCTTGTTTGGTCCGCTGCCGGTGTGGTTGCTTTGGTTGCTGGCATGATGTGGGGCGCCCGAGCGGGTGTACAGTTTGCTCTCGTAGATCTTGCTCTAAAAGCACTCCCAGTTTTGATTATCGGCGGTTTTTCATCGATCCCTGGAGCAATTATTGGAGGCTTGATTATTGGTGCATCAGAAAAGGTTTTGGAAGTATATCTTGGACCTTTCTTCGGAGGAGCGATCGAAGGATGGGCTCCGTATGTCTTGGCAATCTTTTTCCTTCTCTATCGTCCGGAAGGGTTGTTTGGCGAAAAAATCATTAGACGTGTTTAGTTAGGGTCTTAGAATATGACAACAAAAGCATCAATTTTGGGCTACGGTAAAACCGACATAACGAACTTTGTAATAATGATGGTTATTGCGTTCGCTTTTGTGCCCATGGTGGTTCAAACCGACTATTGGTACTCATCAATCTTGATACCGTGGCTATGTCTTTCTTTAGCGGCTATTGGGCAGCAAATTGTCATGGGATTTGCAGGTCAGTTGGCCTTGGGAGCAGCTGGGTTTATGGCCGCTGGTGCATTTGCATGCTTCAATTTTATTCTCCGGGTCCCAGATATTCCTTTCTTTGCTGCTCTTATTTTATCAGGCTTGGTAGCAGCAGCTTTCGGAGTACTTTTTGGCCTTCCGAGCTTAAGGGTAAGAGGGATCTATCTAATGGTCGCAACCCTTGCCTCACAGTTCTTTATTGTTTGGATGATTGATAAATTTGGCTGGTTTAAAAACTATGACACGTCTGGCATTATTACTGCCCAAGATATCGTTATATTTGGCAAACCTTTTACGTCGCCGCTGGAAATGTATTTAGTAATTGTTGTAGTAGTTACTGTTCTCACAATCTTGGCTATAAATATGGCGCGCGGAAGTACCGGGCGAAATTGGATGGCCGTTCGAGATATGGACATTGCTGCTGAATCAATGGGAATATCTTTGCTAAGAACTAAATTACAGGCCTTTGCAATTAGTGCATTTTATTGTGGGGTGGCTGGGGCCTTGTTTGCTTTTACTTATCTTAAATCTTTGGAACCAGTAGCATTTGACATCAAACTATCATTCAAAATTCTTTTTATGGTAATTCTTGGTGGTCTGGGCACAATAAATGGCGCTTTTATTGGAGCAGCTTTTATACTACTTTTTCCTGTTCTTTTAAACAGTGTGGGAAACAATGTTTTCCATGGGGCAATAGACGCAACGATAATATCATCAATCGAACAGGTTGTGTTTGGCGTGCTAATAATAGTATTTATGATTTACGAACCTCTGGGTATGGCACGTTTGTGGGACAATATTAAACATCGATCCAGAAAAGCTAATTAGAATATAATTTCAATGATCGATCCGTACTATCTTTCGTACTTAATCGTTGGACTTGGTGGCGGAATTGGAGCTGCATTACGATACTGGGTTAGCCAAAATATCGCGTTCCCATTCGGGACTCTTACCGTTAACATCGTAGGATCATTTATCATAGGAATAGCTTTTGCAATTATAATGCATCGGTTCGGCGAAAAGGTCTCTTTATTTTTTGTGACCGGTATTTTGGGCGGGTTCACTACGTTTTCTGCGTTCTCTCTAGATGTGTTGAAGCTTTACCAAGATGACAAATTTATATTTGCAGGGATCTATGTTGTTACAACCTTTACCGCCTCCATCTTTGCTGTATTTCTTGCAGTGTCGATAAGCAAACAGTATTTAAATTAGTTTGAAAACCGCAAGGAAAAGAAGTTTATAAAGGAAATTATGCCATTTGTCTTTAACGCGGGCTACAAAAGACAGTAGAGGTATTTAAAAATGAGGACTTTACCCTCTTTGAAACGTTACATCATGATTTCACAAGTCTTACGAATAGGCCGGTAGGCTCAACTGACTCTGTCGAGGGTTAGTTGCCTCTATGAACTTATTCACTTTTATTATGAAATTTGTTTTGATATTTGGCTGAGAAATCAAATTAGAGGGCCGATATGAGCGAGACGAAGAAAAGTGATGGTAAAGAGGTAAAGAAAAACACAGAAAAGAGTGAAAACTCCAAGACAATCAGCGAAAATAAACCGAAAGGAACTAACTTAAACCCGGGAGATTCATCAAAAAAAAATGATGCTCCTAAATCAGCGTCACAGACGTCAATTAGCCATTTTTCAAGCGTTTCAACGCCCGAATATCGTTATGGGTGGAACAAAATATTTGGAAAGCCTGATACAGAGAAATCGATGAAGATTCAGAAATCTGATTATGAAAAACGTAAGGAATTAGTAGCAGTGAATTGGCGCATGTATCAAGAAACAAAAGACGAAGAACACCTAGCTATCATCTGTCGAGAATTGCCTTTTTTTGGTCACCCAGAAGTTGGACAAGAGATTGCCCGGCTACTAAAGAAATAATAATAAAAAAAGGCAAATCTCGCAGAATTATGGCAGCATTAACTTTCTTGAACCTACCGCGTAATTACTTAAATATAGCGGAATATCAAATAAAAACCCGGTGGAGGTTGTCCTAAATTTCGAGAATATTTCCTGAAAAAGCAGAGTGCGACTATCGTCTTCGTATCTCTCAAGTAAATGGTCCACGCTATCCAACCATTCAAGGCCAGTCATTTGCAGATCCACCATGATTCCCAAACTCTCGTAGTTCACAAACTCAGCAATTGCCCCACTTGCAAGCTGTATAAAACGTACATCGCGTTTGCCTTTATTAGGCCCATTTTTGAGTTGGACTAAAGCCTCGATGAACTCATCCTTGCATCTTTTTTTTGGATTATATTTTATTACTGGCCAAGACTCCAACCTAGATACCTTTCTTTCAAAAAACTAGCTATACAATAGAGAAACAGGACTATTGAAACAACACCATGCCAGAAAGCCTATGCGAATGAACTTCAACTCTAATAAATAGTTTTCTGATGCACTCAGGTTCTAAAAAGCAGTTTCATTCTTAAATTGTTAGTGTGTATATCTATTGGTAAGCGTGATTTTATCGTACTTTTTTAGATTAGGATTTTCCATTTTCATAAATCGATAAGAGCGAATAAATGGTTTGGTTTAAAGGTGCATTCACTGCAGCCTTTTTCGCAAATCTAATTACTGCACCCGATATCCATTTTGTTTCCAGTGGGCGATTGTTTTCTAAGTCTATTGCGGTCGATGCACGCAGATTGGTGGGGAGCTCGGCGATTGTATACCAAAGATTTTCTTCTAACGAAGTTGGTAAATTTATACCTAGTCTTCTTCCCACCATAGCAGTTTCTGACATTATATTTCGGCAAAGCTCACTCAGTTCAAACGAACCTCTTATGTCGCCAACGTTGCACCTTGCTGCGGAGGTAACACCAGAGATTGAAGAAAACAAAACAAACTTTGACCACAAATCGCGATCTATATCGTCTGTTTTGGGTGCATCAATACCAGCACTTCTGAATACTTCTTGCAATCGCTCGATACGGGGGGAAGATTTGCTGTTAAGTTCTGAGAATATAAATTGTGCAAAGTTTCCGACTTGGCTGATCACTCCGGGTCTTGAGACAGTGGTTGAAATTTTTGCAACTCCGTTTGCCACATTTTTCTTCGGTAAAACTTCTGATAAGCGTGTAGCGGCTTCCACTCCGTTTAAAAAAGGGATAACCACCGTGCCGTCCTTTAACATTGGGAGGCATGCCTCAGCTGCTTCTTCAAGTGCGTGGCACTTTACCCCAAATATAATTACATCGACTGGCCCAATTTGTTTTGTGTCGCTGGTGGCTTTCCATGGTTTGACCGTTTCGATCCCATGCTTGCTGGAAAGCTGTAGACCTTTATTTTTTATTGCTTCTAAATGTGAGCCTCTGGCGATAGCTGCAACCTCTTGTCCTTGCTTAGTTAATTTAACAGCGATGTATCCACCGATCCCACCTGTAGCCATTGTCGCTACTCTCATTTTTACACTCCATCCCAACAAACAGCTCACTACTTAGTTAACAATCAAAACAATCCAGATAAACGGCTTTATTAATTTAGTTGGATCTTATGATTTGGATTGTCTTATGAGGAAGAGCTTGATTTAAATTTTTTCATTAAGCACAGTTGAAAAGAATTCTTTGTTTTGTCTACTTTTGTTACACAAATACTAATGGGACTTAGAAAATGCCAATCAAAAATCGGTTCGGGCAACTCCATAAAGATATCATTGAATGGCGGCATGATTTTCACCAACATCCTGAATTACTTTATGAAGTTCACAGAACCGCAAGTCGTGTTGCAGACTTGTTGCGTGATTTTGGTTGTAATAAAGTGATTGAAGCGGTTGGCCAAACTGGTGTCGTTGGCGTTATCACTGGTGCTGTATCGAGCTCAGGTAAAGTTGTTGGCTTAAGAGCTGATATGGATGCTCTTCCCATAATGGAAGAAGCAAATGTTGATTATGCTTCAAAAACTCCAGGTAAAATGCATGCCTGTGGTCACGATGGGCACACAGCAATGTTGCTGGGCGCAGCAAAATATTTATGCGAAACTCGAAATTTTAATGGTGAGGCAGTAGTAGTATTCCAACCTGCAGAGGAGGGGGGAGCAGGAGCTAAAGCTATGATCGATGAAGGATTGATGGAGCGCTTTAAGATCCAAGAAATTTATGGAATGCATAACATGCCAGGCAGAGCAGTAGGTCAATTTGCAATATGTGCAGGGCCAATATTGGCATCAGCCGACAAATTTAAGGTCCAAATAACTGGGAAAGGAGGGCACGCAGCTATCCCGCATGAAGCAATCGATACAACCTTGATTGCAGCACAGATTTTGGTCAACCTGAACTTGATCGTCTCAAGATCGGTCGATCCTTTGAAGCGCGTTGTAATTACTGCTGGTACCTTTAAGACCGACAGTAATGCTGCAAACGTAATCGCGCATAGAGTTATTATGGAGGGTTCAGTAAGGTGTCTTGATGAAGATATGCGTGGCTTAGCGGAGAAGCGAGTGAAGGAGGTCGTTGAAGGCATAGCCTTAGCACATGGTGCCAAGGTAAACCTAGTTTACGAAAGAGGTTATCCTGTTACAGTGAATCACGATGTGTTCACACAATATGCAATTGAAGTAGCTAAAGGCATCTCAAATGATGTTGTGGAAAATGCAGATCCTATTATGCCTTCAGAGGACTTTTCATACATGTTGGAAGCCCGTCCCGGTGCGTTCATTTTCTTAGGCAATGGAGACTCCGCAATGTGTCATCACCCTAAATATATTTTCGATGATAATGCCATTCCTTTTGGCTCAAGTTGGTATGCAGGAATTATAGAGGCTAGAATGCCGAACGTAAAATTCGAAAATTAATTTGCACTTATAAATTATACCAGTAGTTCAAAACGCTTAAAGGAAATGACCGCTCCAGAGATAAAATCCCTGGAACGGTCATTCTACTAATCCACTCGATTTCTACCACCAACGCAGCGGGCTGCGCATCCCGCAGTACGTAAAGCTTCGTGTCATAGGGTTTAATCGATCAAGATTAGAGTTGTCGGCTTAGTCCGTTATAACTCTAAGTCACCTCCTGCCGATGTTTTTGTGCTTCAGGTTGCCCTTCGTCCGCTCGACCATCTGTAACTCTCGACTGCAACTTAGTTTCTCTTCAAACCCTATTGCTAAATCTTGTAGAAAACATGCCAACAATACTTAATCATCAAATTTGAAGAGGAAATTTCGGTTAACCCCAAATTAGTTCAAAAATTATGATCTCGTTGCTTTTACCTTTCTATGGATGGGCTTTGAATACATGGTTTATCCACGGTTTTATCCACAAAAATTTTTATTTTCGGTTAAAGTAATCAGTTAACAAACTTTTGTTTTGAATTTTTATTGTTCGCGCAGTATGAAAAGTTGGATTTTTCCACTTGGTCTCTTTGGCAATACTTTACAAACTTGATCGACAGCGGAAAGGCATACTTTATTTTATTTGAAGGTCGAAGCAAAAAAGCATTAGAACAACATCGTCAAGTAATTGTAATTTTTGTTATATACCGTCAGAGAATTCGCGAGTTTAATGCAGAAGGTACTTCAATCGAAAAAGCTTGGCTGAGTGCTATGAATCGCCAACCTATGTGGGCATTGGTTTTCTTTCATCCGGTCAAGAAATAAAATAACAACCGGCCTAGAACTGAGGACTGAACCGATGGAAAATCTAAAAAATTTTTATATAAACGGCTCCTGGGTTAAGCCCTTGTCGGAAAAAACGATGCGAGTTTTAAATCCAGCGAATGAAACTCAGGTCGGTTTTATCGGCTTAGCAGACGAGGACGATGTGAACTCTGCTGTTGAAGCCGCTTATTCTGCATTTAAAGGCTTTTCACAGTCAAGCAAAGCGGATCGTCTAGAATTACTACTTAATGTAAAATCAGTAACGGAAAGACGATTAGAGGAGCTTGCGCAGGCGATGTGCTTAGAAATGGGAGCTCCAATAACAATGGCAAGAGATGCACAAGCTGACGCTGCCATTGGGCACCTTGACGGTTTCATTGAAGCACTCAAGAATCACCAAGAGCGAACTAGGCTCAAAAATGGTGACATATTAATACGCGAACCAATTGGAATTTGCGGTTTAATAACCCCTTGGAATTGGCCAATGAACCAAATAACGCTAAAAGTTTTGCCTGCCTTAGCGACTGGTTGCACTTGCATCCTAAAACCTAGTGAACACACTCCTATTTCTGCCATGTTGTATGCTGAAATTTTACATGAATCTGGCTACCCGCCTGGTGTTTTTAATCTCATTCAAGGAGATGGTGGAACGGCTGGAGCAGCAATGTCTAAGCACCCTAAAATTGAGATGATGTCTTTTACGGGTTCCACAAGAGCGGGTAAAGCCGTTACCTGTGATGCTGCTGACACAGTAAAACGGGTAACCTTGGAACTAGGAGGTAAATCTCCAAACCTTGTATTCTCCGACTGCGATCTTGAAGAGCGAGTGACAGCTTCAGTGGCGGAATGTATGTTTAATAGTGGGCAATCTTGTGATGCTCCGACTCGTCTTTTAGTGCAAAAAGAGTGTTATGAAAAAGTTTTATTAATAGCAAAAACGGCAGCTGAAAATACCAAAATTGGTAATCCAGAAATTGAGGGTGATCATATTGGGCCATTATTTGATGAAATCCAATTCGCAAGGGTTCAAAAAATGATTCAACAAGGTATAGATGAAGGAGCTACTTTGCTGGCAGGAGGACTGGGTAAACCAGTGGGTTTTGAGACTGGTTGGTTTACTAAACCAACTATTTTTTGCAATGTTTCTAATAACATGCGTGTTGCCCGCGAAGAAATATTTGGTCCAGTGCTAGTAATTATTCCGTTCGAAGATGAGCAGGATGCTATTAACATAGCAAATGATACGCCATATGGTTTGGCTGCATATATACAAACAGGAGATATTGATCGCGCGGAACGCGTTGCAGCTAAATTAAGAGCTGGCGCGGTACACATAAATGGCGGGGGCATAGAATATGGAACACCCTTTGGTGGCTATAAACAATCTGGCAATGGTCGTGAAGGGGGTGTGATGGGAATCGAGGATTATCTCGAAACAAAAAGTTTGCACGGCTTGAATTAATCTTTGGGGATATTCGTGCCCCCTTTCGAAAGCTCGGAGTAATTTTGGTGCGAAATAACCTCAAAATTGAATTTTAATCACTTCACTCTGCGAAAATCCGCCGCTGTTATTGCTCGCCACAATATAAGCGTTCTATCAAGTTTCAAATCGGCATCCAAACTCTTTTGGGATGTTATTCTTGCGTTTAGAGCGATCCATTTGCCAACCGCAGTATCTTTGCCCAAGGTTAGAGAGCCGTTACCAACTTCTTTAACCGTGGAAACTGTTTCTAAAAAATGCCGGCTGAAAAAAATCCTCAATACATGTCTATTGTTTTCTGGCAGAAACTTAAATTGGTGACAGATATTACTTTTTTATATGCTACTTTTCTTTCTTGCTTTTCTCAACGTTGAATCTTCTATCTCAATATTTTGATAACCTGTTGGAAAAATTTAACTGCTTCGAGAAAATGTGATACTTTTATACTAGGTTTTCAAAGCGCTTTCGTATTTATCTCAAGGCTTTTGAATAAGGGTTCGATGCCCATGCTAAAGACCAAGGCAGTGTTTACGTAGATATTTAAAGCCACAGAGTAACATAAGATACTCGTTACTTGGTCATAAAAGTTTCGTTATAAATAGTGCGCCTGGCAATTCTCATAAATCCTTTTGTCTCAATTCACGAAACGACTTTTGGCTAATATTACTTTGACAGAATACTCGTAAATTAGGATCCTCTATTAGCAGTAATTGGTAATTTTAAAATACACTAACTGTGAAATAAAATTGAGACAATAAATACACTTCCTTTTTCCCAAAAGGCCTAATATCGTACGCGTGTAAACACTATCAGGGAGAAAAACATGAGAAAACTGCTTTTGGCGACTACCGCCGTGGCTCTTACTGCTGGGATTGCCTCCGCAGAAGATATAAAAATTGGTGTAATTCTAGGGTTCACAGGTCCGATTGAATCTCTTACACCTCCAATGGCTCAGGGAGCCGAATTGGCTATGGCTGAAGTTAGTGACAGTGGTGCCCTATTGGGCGGTTCAACAGTCACGTCTGTTCGTGGAGATTCCACTTGTATTGACTCTGGAGCTGCCACCGCTGTAGCAGAACGTCAAATAACATCTGATGGTGTTAAAGGAATTATGGGGGCGGACTGCTCTGGTGTTACAGGTGCAATTTTATCAAACGTGGCATTAGCAAATGGAATGGTGATGATTTCGCCGTCCGCGACGTCGCCAGGTCTTTCAACCGCTGAAGATAATGGTTTGTTTTTCCGTACAGCACCATCTGACGCTCGCCAAGGTGTGGTCATGACAGAAGTGCTCATGGAAAATGGCATAAAAGAAGTAGCGATTACATATACCAATAACGATTACGGAAAAGGTTTGGCCGATAGTTTTCAAGCAGCATTTGAAGCTGCAGGTGGTACAGTTACAATTAATGCTGCCCACGAAGATGGTAAGGCTGATTACTCAGCTGAAGTTGGGGCACTAGCCGCGGCTGGTGGTGAACGGTTGGTTGTTGCCGGTTACGTTGATCAAGGGGGATCTGGTATTGTACGTGCGGCGTTAGATTCCGGCGCATTTGATACGTTTCATTTCCCTGATGGTATGATCTCAGCAACTTTAGTAAATAACTTTGGCTCTGAGATTGATGGGTCGACAGGTCAGGTGCCTGGTACAAATAGTGCAGGCGCTGGTTTATTTGCTGCAATGAGCTCCGATGCAGGGTTCGATGGCACTGCACCGTTCGTTGCAGAATCGTATGACGCTGCTGCACTTATTATGTTGGCTATGCAATCTGCTGGTTCGTCAGATCCTACGGTATACAAGGATCATGTCATGGGTGTTGCAAATGCACCTGGCTTGAAGATAGCGCCTGGTCAATTAGGATTAGCATTGAAGGCAGTGGCTGCAGGCATTGACGTTGATTATGATGGAGCATCTGCAGTAGAGCTAATTGGCCCGGGAGAGTCAGCTGGTAATTACCGTCAGGTTAAATTTGAGGGCGGAGCTGAAGTGACTGTTAAATACAGATAAAGAATTGAAAAAATTCTTACAGCCTCGCTTTTGAGCGAGGCTGTTTTCATATTGAAGTAACGAGGATAAAGAATGATAAGGGTTGAAAACCTTCATCGTCACTTTGGCGGCTTTCGTGCCGTAGACGGATCTTCGATAGAAATAAAAGAGGGATCGATTACAGGCCTGATTGGTCCTAATGGAGCTGGTAAAACAACATTGTTTAACGTTGTTGCTGGTGGACTGCCGCCAACATCTGGACAGGTTACCATGAACGGAGAAGATATTACTGGTAAGCCCCCTCACGAATTATTTCATAAGGGCCTATTGCGAACATTTCAGATACCGCATGAATTTTCATCCATGACCGTACTTGAAAATCTCATGATGGTTCCTGGTGGTCAAACTGGGGAAAATCTTTGGAACACATGGTTTAAGCGTACACGCATATCACGAGAAGAGCTTGAGCTTGCAGCGAAGGCTGATGAGGTGCTTGAGTTTTTGACTATTGACCACCTTAAAAATGAAAAAGCAGGCAACCTGTCAGGGGGTCAGAAAAAACTCCTTGAACTAGGTCGAACTATGATGGTGGACGCAAAAATAGTCTTCCTAGACGAAGTCGGTGCAGGTGTTAATCGTACCCTTTTGAATACTATTGGCGATGCTATATTACGGCTTAATAAAGAGCGTGGCTACACCTTCTGTATGATTGAGCACGATATGGAGTTTATAGGAAAGTTATGTGATCCAATCATAGTAATGGCCGAAGGTAAGGTCCTCACAAAGGGTACGATAGAGGAAATAAAGGCAAACGAGCAAGTGATCGAAGCTTATTTAGGCACTGGACTCAAGAATAAAGGAGTTTCATAGTGTCAGAGCCATTTTTGATTGGCGAAGGGATGACCGGTGGGTATGGTACTGGAGCGGACATATTACATGATTGCACTGTTGCCGTTGATGCTGGTCAGATAGCTGTGATAGTAGGTCCAAACGGGGCCGGCAAATCTACCGCGATGAAAGCTATTTTTGGAATGCTGCAGATTCACCGAGGTTTTGTTCGGCTGGATGGCGAAGATATAAGCGCACTTTCACCACAAGATCGAGTAGCCAAAGGCATGGCTTTTGTACCACAAACGGCAAATGTTTTTACATCGCTGACTGTGGAAGAAAACCTAGAAATGGGAGCATTTCTTAGACGCGATGATATTGCCGTAACGATGAGGCAGGTATATGAACTTTTTCCGATTCTCAGTGAAAAGCGCAAGCAAGCGGCAGGAGAATTGTCAGGTGGTCAAAGGCAACAAGTGGCGGTTGGGCGCGCATTAATGACTAAACCCAAAGTTTTAATGCTTGATGAGCCAACGGCCGGTGTTTCGCCTATAGTTATGGACGAACTATTTGATCGTATAATTGAAGTTGCTAAAACTGGAATTTCAATTTTGATGGTGGAGCAAAATGCGCGTCAAGCTCTTTCGATAGCTGATAAGGGATACGTGTTAGTTCAAGGTACTAATAGATTCACTGACACAGGGGCTGCACTTCTAGCGGATCCAGAGGTTCGAAAATCGTTTTTAGGTGGATGATGATTGATATTTTAAATGCCATGGTCGTACTCTCAAACTACGTGCTTATTCCTGCAATTGCCTATGGGAGCCAATTGGCTTTAGGCGCTTTAGGTGTAACTTTAATCTATGGTATTTTGCGTTTTTCAAATTTTGCGCACGGTGATACAATGGCATTTGGTGCTATGGTAACAATCTTATTCACTTGGCTTTTCCAAAGCTGGGGTATTACGCTTGGTTTTTTGCCTACTGCATTGCTGGGAATTCCATTTGGTATAATGGCTACGGCTGCTGTATTGCTTGCTACAGATAAATTAGTATATCAGTTTTACCGTCGGCAAAAATCAGATCCAGTTATTTTAGTTATCGTTTCCATGGGTGTAATGTTCGTAATGAATGGATTGGTCCGTTTTATTATAGGTCCAAACGATCAACGTTTTGCTGACGGTGAACGTTTTATCATTTCAGCCAGAGAGTTTAAATCACTTACCGGTTTGAAAGAGGGATTAGCGTTCAAAACAACTCAGGGGATTACAATTGTTACCGCAATTATCCTGGTTGTGGTCTTGTTTTGGTTTCTAAATCGAACGCGCACTGGAAAATCTATGCGTGCGTTTTCGGACAACGAGGATTTAGCACTTTTATCAGGCATCAATCCAGATAGAGTCGTTATGGTAACCTGGATTATTGTAGGGGCCCTTGCGGCAACCGCGGGAGCACTTTATGGGTTGGATAAATCCTTTAAGCCTTTTATTTTTCTTCAGCTTTTGTTACCCATATTTGCGTCAGCAATTGTTGGTGGATTAGGAAATCCAATTGGAGCGATCGCTGGCGGGTTTGTTATCGCGTTTTCAGAAGTTCTTATAACCTACCCTTTAAAAAAAGTTTTAAAATACTTAATGCCCGAGCAATTGGAGCCAAGTGGCTTAGTACAATTACTCTCAACTGATTATAAATTCGCAGTAAGTTTTACTATTTTAATAATCGTTCTTCTATTTCGGCCAACTGGTTTGTTTAAGGGGAAATCAGTATGACAACCTCAGTTAAAAATGTTGCGTTATTTGTTGTTGTGGCTTGCCTGATTGCCGGTACCGGTTTTATTCAAAGTTGGAATACCGCTCTCTTCATTTTAAATATGGGATTAATTTCGGCAATTATGTCCCTTGGTGTGAATTTACAGTGGGGCTTTGCTGGTCTTTTTAATGTCGGGGTAGTGGGATTTGTAGCCCTTGGGGGTCTTGCTGCCGTTCTCGTATCGATGCCTCCAACGACAGATGCTTGGGCAGCTGGAGGATTTCAAGTAATCTTAGGTTTAATTTTAGGTGCTGTAACCGTAGTAACTGCAATTTTCGTTCAGGCCAGGATGGCAGCAGGAAAAATCAGAATTCTGACTACCATTGCAGTACTTTTGGTTGGTTTTTTTGCGTTTAGATACATTTTTGATGGTGGTGTTAAGGCCGTTGAAGCGGTAAATCCTGCAGGTACTGGTTATTTAGGTGGTCTAAACTTCGGAGGAGAAAATTATAAATCGTGGGGATTTATGACAATAGTTTCCTGGCCAGTGGGCGGCGTTTTGGCGGCGGGTGCAGCCTGGTTAATAGGTAAAACAGCACTTGGGCTGCGCTCTGACTACTTGGCAATAGCCACGTTAGGTATTTCTGAAATAATTATCGCGGTGGTTAAATTCGAAGATTGGCTCGCAAGAGGTGTCAAAAACGTAAGTGGTCTTCCGCGCCCGGTCCCTTATGAAATCGACTTACAGGAAAGCCCGAGTTTTTCAGAATGGGTATCCAGTATCGGCGGAGATCCTGTGACGGCCTCTTCGATAGTCGTGAAACTCTCCTATGCTGGTCTTTTTACGGCTGTATTGATAATTATTTTAACCCTTGCGCAATTAGCCTTATCAAGTCCCTGGGGAAGGATGATGCGTGCAATTCGCGACAATGAACATGCAGCTGGAGCAATGGGTAAAAATGTAACCGCGCGCCATCTACAGGTTTTTGTTTTAGGGTCTGCTATTTGTGGTGTCGCCGGTGCAATGATGACCACCTTGGACAGTCAATTAACTCCTGGAACATATCAACCTTTAAGGTTTACTTTTTTAATTTGGGTGATGGTGATTGTGGGTGGTTCAGGGAACAATTTTGGTGCGGTTCTAGGAGGCTTTTTGATATTTTTTCTATGGGTTCAAGTAGAACCTTTTGGAGCAATGTTGATGCAGGCAGTTACTTCTGGAATGGCTGAAGAGAATGCAATTCGTCTACATCTGTTAGAGTCGGTGGCACACATGAGGTTACTCACGATGGGATTAATTTTAATCTTGGTTCTTAGATTTTCACCAAGAGGGCTTATTCCAGAAAAGTAAATGTTACCGTTTCAGTTATAAAAGGTATGGGTGAGGTGTTTAGCAATAAAAGGACAAGTAAATGACCTTTGCTGTGTTAGGTATTTATTAAGGAGGACAACTAGTATCTGATACGGATCTTTTTGGAAATCATGACTTTAGTTTGCAAAAATTAAACTTTTTAGCGTGACAGAAAATTTATAAAACTTTGTCTAATGCTAGACTTCTTGCTTCAATAATCTTATCTATTTGAGCGAGCGTGAGGCTGTACGGGGGTAAATTCCAGGTCTCCGCTGCGGTCACGAAGCGATCTTTCTTCTTACAAAATTCTTGAAGCGAATATCCCGTTCCATCACCTATAATCTTCATCTTTAATTGAAGGGTACTATGATTTACCAAGAACTCGTATGTTTGAGGCAATTTCAAGATCCAATTACAGTTGAGATAGCCTGAGAAACAAATGAGCGCCATGGGAGGTAAGACCACTCATGACGCCCATTCTTCTAATCCAACCCATTATTTACCTTTAGTAGAAGCTAGGCTTCTACCTCCTG
>MDTG01353580.1_pt1 | contig 18199 bp, 26 predicted proteins | sample 811421 | NCBI WGS metagenome assembly MDTG01 (sample SAMN05326645, study PRJNA326480) | marine metagenome | isolation source: seawater | place: Pacific Ocean: South East | collected 2011 | reverse complement strand
TTTAAGGTATCTTAAATTAGATTTACTTGGTATACAAAATGTTATTTTATCCATTATTTTTATTTTTTATTTTACCGTAGTGTAAATGATCTAAAAATTTATTGCCCATTTTAAATTCTTCTTTTTTAATACCATCCAATTTAAAACCAGCTTTTTCAAATAACTTTGAAGAGCCTATATTTTCTTTTACTACACCAGCAATTACTTTATGCATACCTAAAACATTAAATGCATAGTCGCTTAATAAAATTACTGCAGATGTTCCTATTCCTTCACCCCAAAATTCTTTTCCTATAAAAATTCCAATATCACAATTTTCATTTGATGTATCAATACGACTTAATAAAACATTCCCTACATGTATATCATTAGGTTTTTTAAATATACCACATAAATAGTTATTTGAATCTAAATGATATTTTATATAATTTTTTAAATCACTAATAGTTTGTTTTTTCTTTTTAGTCAAATATAAAATTGAATCCTCATCATTCATCCAAGATAAATAGTTATCTAAATTATCATTTAAGTTTAATTTTCTTAAATAAATTTTATCATTTTCAGTTAATATTATACTCATATCTTATTAGTATTATACATAACTTCAGCTAATTCAAATTGCCAAGGCCAATCAACATCAAAACATTCAATTTCATCCATTATAAAAAATTCCGGGTCTCCCTGTTTCTTAAATGAACCCATATAAATTTCTTTGCCTATATCCTTAGTTACACCAGCATAGAGTGAGTGAGCGGCTTCATAACATGTTTCTGCAAACTTAGTTTCTAGTGTAGCTAAATATTTATCTTCTCCAAAAAATTTATTTATCATTATGCCCTTATTATTAAATAAAAATGTTCTTTTTTCAAATACCCCAAATTGGCCTCTAGAAGGTGAATTTATAAATTGGGTTACAAATTTATCTATAGTTTCAATTTTAAGTAAGGGATTACATGCATTTATGTTTACATAATATTTAAATGGGAGTTTATTATACCATTCAAAAACCTTAGGTAAAGTAATAGGTTCTTGAGTGGATTCCTCACTTCTAATAAAATAATTTACTTTATATTTTTTAGCAATATCAATTAATTCATCATCCATAATAGATAAATAGAAATTATCCCTAGGAATAACTTTAGAATTTAATACTTTTTTTACTGCTATTTCAAATAAACTGGAGTCAGCAAAGGGTTTAAGCATTTTGTTAGGCACCCTAGTAGATTGAGTTCTAGCCTGAATTACAAATAATGTATCTTTTATATTTTTATTCATTTTCCGTTATTAGATAGTTCTTTTAATAAAGCAGATATTCTTCCATCATATTCATTTACTCTACCCATTAATACTCTTGCTTCTTCAGGTGCATGTTTAAATGCTAATCTTAAAATATCCATCCAATTAACATTATTTTTAGTTCTTATATTTTCAACTTCATCTATAATTTCAAAATCTGTTCTTTTTTTCGTCATAATTTTATATGTTTTAGTGTCCCAATTTTCAGTTAATAAATTTTTATATTTTTCTAGGTCTTTTTCGTAATGAAAAGTTCCTTTACCTTGTTGTGGTTTAGGTTTTATTTTACCATTTAATATACTAGAATAATTTTCAATAAACAAATCTTGTATTTCTTCAATTAATCTATTATATGTTGTAGATAAAGTATCTTCTTTAACTCCAAACACAACTCCTTTTTGTAGTAAAATATCTCCAGTATCTATTCCCTTATCAATATAATGTATAGTTACTCCTTTAGGGGTATTATCTATAAATGACCAAAAATTAGGGTGATATCCCTTATTATATGGTAAGTAAGATATATGTAAATTAATTATCTTTTTACTAAAAGAATTAATTATATTTTCAGGTATAATATGTTTGTAACCAAAACTAATTATGTGGTTTACATTTTTTATATCCTCTACTGTTATTTTTTCCTCTGTTTGTTTAACATTATAATATTGTTGTAAAAAGCTATATAATTTACAATTTTCATAACCTAAAAATAATATTTTTTCTGTTTTAATCATATTATTTCCCTAATCAATTTAAATTTTTCTGCATAATGTAAGCCGACTTCATTCCCCCAAACTTGGGTTAAGTTTAATATATTTTTATAACTTCTACTATGAGGGTGAGCTCTCATTTCCTCATCATAGATATTTAAAGCATCTAATTTAGCCTGTATATTATTTTCAGATAATTCAAAATATGAGTTGCCATTAAAATTAGATAAAGGGTTATAATCTGTAGATGAAGGAACGTAGTAAGAATAAATTTTTGTCTTGTGACCATACTGAGGTCTAAAAGCAGCTAATGTGGCTTTTACTACTAATTGGTGGTCTATATTTAGATCTCCTGCGAAATGGGTAAAAATAATATCATAAGGTCCCTTAGCATTAAGTTCTATAAATTTACATAATTCTAATAAAGCTACAGAATCCATAGCATTATCAGGAAATTTACCGGATTTAAATTTTGATATTCCTAATATATTGGATACTTCCTTTAATTTAGGGTTTCTATCAACTTGATTTTTGCCTCTACTACTAACACCATCAGTAAAAGTAAGTAATTCTACCTTATATCCTTTATTAGATAAAGATTTTATAGTACCACCACATCCTAAGGTTTCGTCATCAGGATGAGCTGCTAAAACTAATACTCTTTTATTTTTTTCTAATTTTGACATCTGCTAATATTTCTTTATTATTTAATTTAGCCCTACTAAACTCTAATCTATATTCCCCAATATCTAAATAAGCATTAGGATAGTATATGTCATCTACCATTCTAATTTGATCGTAAATGTACAAAATATCTTTAGTAGAATCCAATTTAATGGAATTGTCTCTTATTCTTTTATAAACCATAGGATCTCCATTTTGTGGTATTGGTTCAGGATTGTTTATTACGCAATAATTAATTATATTATATGCAGTATCTGCTATAGATAACCATACATCTGTTATATTTCCCTGCAAAGTAATAGGTAGAGAATAATAGATGGCTCCACTATCTACTTTTTCTTTCATTTCAATTGCATTAACCCTAGTATGTGTTACTCCTTTAATTATTTGATTCTGGAGAGGACTCCCACCCCTATCCTTAGGTAATCTTCCAGTATGAATTACAACACATTTATATTTATCATATATTTCCTTAGATACTATATCTGACCAGTGGAAGAAAAATACCCAATCAGGTTTAAGTTCATCAATTAATTTTTCATCACATACAGTAGTATAAGTACATTTATAATCTTTTTCATTCACCCATAAAAGATGAATTAATTTTCTAGTCCAAATATTATCTTTAGATATAATTAAAACTTTCATATGAAATCGTCTGGTTTATAGTTATTTTTAGCTGTAGTATTAACTACATCATTCCACTTTGATGCTGGTATATTTCCAGGTAAAAAAGGGCGTTTAGTAGTTATATTTTCAGTAGTTAATAAATCACCTTTATTAATATTTTTTTTAGCAACAATTGATCTTCTAGCCTTAGAAAAACTAGATTCAGATTCAGTATACTGTTCTGTTTTTCTCCCTAATGATATTTCTGTTAAACGAATATTATCTATCATTTCCTTTAATTGTTTAGGTTCTAGAGCAAATGGGTGGTCAGGTCCAGGTAATTTTCTTGATATTGTAAAATGCTTTTCAATTACTTTGGCTCCCATAGTTACTGCTAAAGATGGAGTTAAAGTATTCATTGTATGGTCTGATAATCCCACTTTTACTTTAGGATAATATGCCTGAATATCTTTCATAGTACCTAAATTTACATCTTGTTGTGGTGTTGGATATGCATTATTGCAATGTAAAATAGTTAAATCATTACATCCCCTATTATAACAAACCTTTTCAATTTCTCCTATAAAATCCAAACTACATCCTATCCCAGCTGATATAATTAAAGGTAATTTAGTTGAAGATACTATATCTAAAAATCTAATATCTGTAGCCTCAAACCCCGCTACTTTTAATCTTTTAACTCCTAAATTAACTAATTCATCTACTGCTTGTTCATCAAAAGGTGTTGACATAAATTCAATATCTTGTTCATCACAGTATTGTTTTAAATCTTTTTGCCATTCACGTGGTAATTCTATATCCTTAATTAATTTATTTAAATTTTTATATCCTGCAAAATCGGGAGTATTTTTACTATATAAAGTCTCAGATGAATATGTTTGAAATTTAACTGCATCAGCTCCTACTTCCTTAGCTATATCAATTAATTTTAAAGCTTGATTAAAATTTCTATTATGGTTAGCTCCTGCCTCGGCTATTATAAACGTTGGTTTCATATTAAATTTTTTAATAGATTATGTGCTTCTTTAAAACTATTCATTCCCTGAGTATTAGATGTTATACAGTTAATAAAGTATTGAATTTCATCAATATACATTTTATTATTAATCTTTAGTTTGGTTCTTTTTAAAACCCCATTTTCCAAAATATCATAATATCTTTGATATTCATCTGATAGGTAATTTAATGTAAAATCGGCTATAGTTTTATTTTTAAATTCTATCCTACCCACTACTAAATCTTCAGTATCATTAGTTATATCAGTTAATTTATTTTTAATATAAGAAATATTTTTGATTTCTCCAAATTTATAATATAAATAATCTAATTCATGTATAACATCTAATAGTACACCACCACCTAAATTTTTATTGGCACTGTATGATTTTAAATGATCTGTTTGTGGTCTCCACTTTTTTAAATCATAACCAAAATAAACACTAATATATTTTGATTTTGGGTTTATTTGTTTTACTTCAGGGATAAATCTTAAATTACAACCTACCATTGTTATTAAGTTTTTTTCTTCAATAATGTCTAATAGTTCATTTACCCCCTTAGTATTTGAATAAAAAGGTTTTTCACAAAATATGGGAATATTAAATTCAGCTAATTTAAAACAATGTTCTATATGATTTATATTTGGAGTACAAACTAACCCCATATCAAAACCTTTATTTAAAATATCATTAATACTTTCTATTTCATCTATATCAACAATTCTAGTTGATACATTTAGATTATTAAGATTTTGGGCATGACGTTTACCTATTGAACCCCCTCCTATTATAATTGCCCTCATTATGTATTCTTTCTAAAGATATCTATACTTTTTTTCCCTTCTAAAACTTTATCTATATTATTTATATTATCAGCTACAAATTTAAAAGCTTTGTCAGCAGCTTTTATTGTTTTTTTAATATCTTTTTCGGTATGAGCAAATTGTATATAAATAACATTAGGAAATAATATATCCTGCTTTACCATTTCTTGATAGAATAATGCCTTTAATCCCTTAGGATCCTTATAACTGGAATCGAATGTTAGATTATGTCTAGGGGCGCTACCAGCAAAATTTATTTTTAATTTATATTTTTTAGCTAATTCCTTTATACCGGAATCTAACATATTACCCAACTTCCAGATATGGCTATAATCTTTAGTTTTAAGTTCTTTTATAGTTTCTATAGCAGCTGCTAATGATAAACATTCACCCCCAAATGTCATAGAAAAAAACGCATGATTTAATTCTTGCATATATTCTTTTTTACCTGCAATCGCTGCTAAGGGCATACCATTAGCTAATGCCTTACCTAAACATGATAAATCAGGAGTAACATTATAATATTCTGAAGCTCCTCCTAATGCCCATCTAAAACCTGTTACTACCTCATCAAATATAAGTAATGCGCCATATTTAGTACACAATTCCCTTACACCCTCTAAAAAACCTGGTTCTGGAGCCGTAAGACATTGAGCTTCCATTATAACCCCGGCTACCTTATTCTTTTTTAATTCTTTCTCTAAACTACTTAAATTATTATATTCAAATTCAGAAATTACTTTTTTAAGTGATTTTGGTATGCCATAGGGTCTTAAAGTAATACCATTCCAATCTCCCCACCCATGGTAACCACATTTAATTATATGCTCCCTTCCAGTATATGATCTAGCTATTCTTACAGCTGCTAAATCAGCATCAGTTCCATTTTTACAAAATCTTACTTGTTCAGCACAAGGTACTACCTCACAAATTAATTCAGCTAATTGTTGTTCTAAAATAGTAGGTAAAGAATGAATAATACCATTTCCTAATTCTTTTTTAATAGCTTTATTAGTACGTTTATGGTTATATCCTAATATTATAGGTCCTAAACCACACATATAATCTAAATACCATTTATTGTTAACTCCTTTCACATATGCACCCTTTGATTTTTTAACAAATTTAGGATAAACTCCATCTACAAATTGGTCTGGGCATTTGCTTAGTGTTTGGGTTCCTCTTGGCATTAATTCAACAGCCTTTTCCCATAGTTTTTCTTCGTTTATTTTTGATCTAAAAAATTTACTCAACATCTTTTAATCCTTTTTTTATAATTCTAACTAAATAATCCACATCATCATTATTATGTAATGATGAATTGAATTCTAATCCTTTATATTTGCCTAACCATAATGAATGCTTACGATTAGTATATTGAGGTCTTACAGTTAATAACTTATTAGAAACCTCATATGTAAAATCTAATTCAGTTTTTGCCAACATATCTTCATGAAACTTCTCCCCTGGTCTCATACCCATAACTTCCATTTCTATTTTTTCACTCCCATTCATTATTTTATTTACAGCTTTTATAACATTACCCATTTTAAATGAATGTATTTTTGGAATAAAAACTTCTCCACCTTCAGAGTAATATAGAGAATTTAATACTGTTTCAACAGCATCAGATAATGAAAATAAAAATCTTGTACAGTCTAAAGATGTAACTTTAATTTTTTTCCCTTTACGTATTAGATCCATCCATAGGGGAATAAATGATCCTCTAGATGCTATAACATTACCATATCTAACAGAGGCAAATACTGTAGATGATGAATTATAATCATAATTAGTAAATATTCTTTCAGCTATAAATTTACTTGAACCATATACATTAATAGGTTGACATGCCTTATCAGTTGATACTAATATACATTTTTTAATGCCATTTAATAATGAAGCCCTAGCTACATTTTCGGATCCCTGTATATTTGTTTTAACACATTCATCTGGGTAAAACTCCATATCATCTACCCTTTTTAAAGCCCCAGTATGGATTACATAATCAGGTTTATGAATAGAAAATGTTGTATTTAATTTTTCAAAATCTCTAACATCCCCTATAACTCTGGAAATAGAGGAATCACTTCCGAATGATAGTGCCTGTTTACCCTCATCTCTACTAAATACTATAATTTGACAACTAAAATTATTTTTTAAATATTTAATAATAGCTTTACCTAATGAACCAGTTCCCCCAGTTATTAGAATTTTTTTATTTGTAAAAAATTTCTCCACTTTCTATATAATTAATTATTCTTTCTGATGCTTTATTGTCATGAAATTGATCAAAATACTTTAATGCCTTTAAATTATCAGATTGTTTCTCTATAAATGTACAATCTTCTTTATAAGAAGTCAACCAATCTCCAATATTCTTTTCTACGGATTTATTTCTTTTTTTCATATCCTGAAGGAAATCCTCACCAATAAAATTATGAAATTCTTCAAAATTTTTAAATCCACCAGAACCAACAATTTCATTTTTAAATACTCTATCCCAGAATTCAAATTCATGACCTTTATAATTCTCTATATTTAATTCATCTTCAGCACCTGATGTTTTAGCATCAATATAAATTATATTTTTATCCAAAATTAAAGGGAAATACATTACTGATCCAAACATTCCTATATGGTGAGGAGTATTTGGGAGGATTTCAAAATATTGTTCATATGTACTTAATATATTAACTCCATTAAAATCTTGTGGAAAATCTTTTATTTCAGAGGGGTGTGTTTTATAATAAATTTCCCACCCATTTAATTTTTTATTTAGATTTTTATAAATATTTAATAATGTGTTATGATGTTCACGTTCCATAGAACCATAAACAATTATTATATTTTTATTAGTAGATTTTTTTATGCCTAAATTATCATTTCTAGGGTTTCCTGTTACTATTGATTTAGATGGAAACCACCCACTTAATACTTTAGATTGCTTAGCCCATTCACTATGGTCAAAAAATATATCTATGCAATTAGTTGGAAAAGCTTTTCTACATTCCAACTCTAATCTGGATTTAGCATTAACATAAATTCTAGATGCATTTTCAACACATCCTATAAAACACCCCCATTGCTTAAATTCCCATAAAATAGTTTTTTCGGGTTCCCAATTCTCATTAGTTATTAATAAGACATTAGGTTTAAATGGGAGTTGCATTCCTAAAGTTTGACTAAAGTAAGTTTTTTCTTTAAATTTAATATTAGTATCATGATAAAATTCTTGTATGTTATTTTTAGGTGAAATTCTATGGGGTGAATTAGTATATAAAAAGAAATAGGGTAAGTTTCTAGATTCCAATTCCACCGCTAAATTTTTTAAGTCATAATAACTTCTATTATCTGTGGAAATTATAAGGTATTTATTTTCTTTATTCATTTTATTCTATATTGCCCATTAAATTTTTGTTTCCATTCATCAAAAATAATGGGCATATGCCATTCATTATCCTGAGAGGGTCTTCCCCATTTTTCTATAAATTTATGATAATTTTTGCTTTCAGTTTTTACTTGCCTATCTGATGATTTAGATAAATCATCTCCTTGACCTTGGAAATGACTTCCTCTAGCTGCAAAATGATATAAAATAGATTTTGTAGTATGGACACAATTATAACCCTCTAATCCCATTCTAATGTACATATCAATATCTTCAAAAGATACGGGTGCAAAAATATCATCATTACCACCCAGATGATCCCAATCTTTTTTTCTCATCATATATGTACCTCCATTAGCTTTTGGAAATACCTCGTCATTCATATTTTTTAATTCCGATGCCCAATTGATAAAATATTCCTCATTAAAATTCCAACAATATTCCCCAAATTCATCTGTAGGAACTATTACAGTACCAGGTCTGGAGTTTTCTTTAAATATATTAGGTTGAACTTGAAGGGATGAAACCACTAAAGGTTTATCATTCCATTTTGAATTATCAAAAACTTTTAATAATTCTAAATCCCAATCTTGGGATACAAACATATCTGAGTGTAATGTTTTGAAGAATTCAGTTTTAACCTTATCTACCATAAAGTTCATTCCACCACCAATTCCTCTAGGTATTTTATTTTGCTCAATATAAACCTCCAAATTATATTTTTCTTTATTTTCTTCTAACCATTCATTAGTACCATCATTACAATTTTCAGCATGTATTATAAAAGGTGCATCTTTATAATAACTATACTTTCTAATAGATTCCACAGCTTTAACTAAATAAGTAAAATTATTAAATGTAGATATACAAAAAGTAACTGGTGATTTCATATTATTTATTTTTGAAGTGTTTTAACGCTCTTTTAATCCCCTCTTCTAATGAAACTTTAGGTTTATAAAAATCTAACATTCTAGAATTATCAGAACATCTAAACATTACTCCCACTGGTTTATCAGTTCTAAGTTTAATACCATTTTTAGGCCTAAACCCTGAAATTTCAAATACTTTTTCTGCCAACTCTAAAAATGAAAGAGGAACACCACTACCTAAATTAATTGGTTCCTGAATGTCTAGTCTTACTGCTTCCATTGTTGCTTCAATTATATCATCCATATGAATAAAGTCCCTAACTTGGGTTCCATCCCCCCATATTTCAAATTCATCCACTTCATCAACTATTCTTTTAATAAATGAAGGGAAAGGGTAATCTAAATCTTGTGTTTCTCCATAACCACTAAAAGGTCTAAATACATATGTTTTAATCCCATATTTTTTAGCAAAATTAGCTAAATACTCACCTGATAGTTTAGCCCAACCATAAGTAAAATCCGGTGAAGAAATATCATTTAAATTAATGTCATCTTCCTTTAATAAAGTATTCATACCCTTAGCCTGTAATCTAGTAGGATAAGCTGCGGATGATGAAAAATAAATAACTTTTTCTTGTTTAGTACGAACTGCCCAATTAAAAAATTCAGCGTCAATTGATAAATCTGTAGCCACTGCTAAGGGATCATTTTCAATTGTTTCTCTCCCTCCTACTATAGCCGCTAAATGTATAATTAAATCAAATTTATCATTATTTACTTTAAAAAAATCTCTACAGTCATTTCCTTCTTTAATATCTACTCCCACTACTTCAACTCCTTTATCTCTAAAATACTTTAAATAATGTCTGCCTACAAATCCTAAATGTCCTGTTATTAGTACTTTTTTCATAATGTATTATAATATGCGTTTTGTTTTTCTTGTCTTTTTATGTCCTTGTGATGATATAAACAATAATCTTCACTAGATGGTAAAGTAGCATAGTGAGAATATCCTGTTAGTTTTTCATGAACTTTATTTATCCACTTTATATTTTTAACATTTTTATAAATTCTCCACTGATAGTCCGGAAAGTTAACCCAACCTTGTTCATTTACATTCCATCTCCATTTTTCAATATGTTCTTTAGTTAAACCCCTAACTGTATTAATTCTAGGGACTAGCATAACATCAACTTTTTCATTACTTTCTAGTATATCAGGTAAAATCTTGATAAAATTTTCATTAGGAATCTCATCTGCATCTATTTGAAAAATATAATCTCCATTACATAGTAGGGTTAAATAATTTTTCCAATCAGCAAAATGATTTTTAAAGTCACCTGGGTACCAAGTAAATTCTCCATTAACTGATTTAGCTCTTAAGTATTCCTCTACACCTTCATCCCCATTTTTAAAATCATATAAAACAATAATTTCATCTTTAGTTCTTTTATGTTTTAAAAGAAATGTAATTAGATTTTGAATTTCTACAAATTCATTACAAACTGTTATGGCGTAACTTATTTTCATTTTTTATTTATTCCAAATTTACTTAATTTGTACCAAGCTCTTTCGTGTAGGAAATAAAGTACCATTTTCGTAATTACTTCTACGCCTCCAATTGCCAATCCTATCTCCCATGAACCCGTAATTATTCCTGATAATATGATTGTATCTAGTGTTCCTACTATTCTCCATGAAATTGTTTTTGCAATATGTCTTTTATAACTTACCATCCTTTCTCATTTGCTCCCTAATTTTAGTAGCTGATATTTCTTTAACATCCTGAGGGGGAATGTGTTCTATAACATCATAACCTACTCCTCTACCGTAATTAACAGATTCAATATCAGGGATTTTTATTATTTTAATTTTACCTTCGTTAAGCAAATCTTTTAATTCCTCGGATAAATTCATCATAACTTCATCAGAAGTCCATGGTTGATTTTTATTAGGTTCTACATCCCTTATACAAATTAATACGTTTTTACCGTTATTTAAACGTTGGTCTATTAACCATCTATGCCCTTGGTGCCAAGGTTGCCAACGTCCTATAAACATAGAATATTTTTTACTCATAATCCTTTATCTCTTTCTAAATTTATTGCTATTGCCCGTTTTCCAGGTTTATTTGGATCCATATCATTAATTAAATAACGAGGTCCTCTTTCAATCCCCATTATTAACTTATGATATGGTACTTCATTTTCATATAACTCTATTTCTGTATGCATTCTAAGATATTCAGGACGGGCTGTAGTTAAAATTATCATATGTCCTTCTTCTACTACCTTATCTAAATATTCTATGGTGGATTCTATACCCTCAGCTTTAGAGGTTTCATATGTTTCAAATTTACGGTATTTAAAAATGGTCCCATCTATATCACAAAAATATGTATTTTTCTTTTCCATTATAAAAATTCTTTTATTTTTGCTAGTGATTGTAATGGTGTATCCTTTGTAGTATCTATATCAACATACTTTTCCTGTGGAGGTTGATACTCCTTAACATGATAATGTTCTCTGCCCCTGGTTTCTTGATCAGTATCATAATACACATAAAATTCTTTTATAGCCCAATCTAAATTATTTTTAAATTCTTCTCTTTGGTCTTTGTAGGGTGAAACTAAAGAAACAATAACATCTTTTCCTTGGTTATGGAGATAATGAGCTATTTTTTGAGCAGCATCTATATTAGCTCTTCTACCCTTTTCAGAGTAGTCCTTATTAGAAAATAGTTCTCTCATCTCATCTCCATCTATTCTATAAGCATGGGGAAATATAATATTTTTAACCTTATCTGCTAATACTGTTTTTCCTGAACCTGGTTGTCCTGTAAACCAATATATCATATTTATCTTTTATTCTGGTAATACCCCAATATATGAAAGAGCTTCCATATAATCACGTTCAACAAAAGTTTTCATGGTGCTCATATCCATTTTATGCGTTTGGCCTTCTACTTTAGCTTCTTCTTCCTCCCCCAATTTAACTGCTTTAACTGCCGCCCAATTCCATTCATCAATACTATTTCCATTAGCAAATACCATTCCTTTATCTGGGATATTTATAGTATTAGGCATCCAAATTAATTCAGTTTCAGGATCAGTCCAAGCTAAATCTTTATATAGTTCGGGAAGAGTTTCTATTTGTTCATTATAAAATTCAGAACCTTCTTTCATTAAACTATTAGTCCAAAACCCGCAGGATATACTAAGATAATTAGTTATATCTTTATTAATTTCAATTTTATAACATAAATCACCTCCGGATTTAGGGCAATTTATTATTCCATCGTATTGCATATTATTTTACTTTTTTTAATTTAGGTAAATTTAATTTTGGCATATTTAATTCTACCTGTTTAGGAAATTCAGGTATATTTGCTTCTAAAATATTATCTACTAATTCTTTCATTTTATCCCAACTAAAATTATTCTTAACATAATTTATTTGTTTTTGAGATTTTTTATTATGTAATTTATATTTTTTAAATATATCCATAAAAGATTGACCTATATGGGGAGCACTTGGTTTAAACCATTTTGCATCCTCAATTAACCAGTTATTCGCTGCACTTTTATGTACGTTTTCTAACTCACCTGGAATTAAAGTAACATTATTTTTATGTAAAAAATCAACATGACCAGACCAATCTGATGCCATAATTGGTTTTCCAGTTAAACTAAATTCTAATAAGGGCCTTCCAAATCCTTCCCCCTTAGTTAAACTAACCATAGCTTTTACTTTTGGATGATTATATAATTCATTCATTTCATGATCATCAAATTCACCGTTTAAAAGATATATATTGGGAAGTTTTGTAGAAGCTACAGTTTTTCTAATACCCTTAATTCTATTTAAAATAGATTCTCTACTAGTATATGAAGCTAAACCAACTGATGATTTTAGTATAAGAGCAGGGGGGTTAGATTTATTTTTAAATGTTTCATAAAAGGCTTTTACTAATAACCCAACATTTTTTCTATCATGTCCAAAATCTCCTTGCATCCAATGTCCAACAAATAAATAAGCAAATTTTTCTTTAACTTCTTCTAAATTAATAGTTTTTATTTTTGATGGAAGTATAGATTTATAAATGTTTAAATTTGCCCCCTCAAATACAACATGTATTGGTTTATTAAGTTTTAATTGCCCTACATTTTGTTTAGTATTAGGATCCACTTTATCAAAAATTAAAGATTCAAAAGTAGTTTTAGAAAATTTAGAAGAGACCCAATTCATATTCATTCTATTTAATCCTTCAATCCATTCTGCCTTACAGGCTGTTGCTTCAATTCCCGCAGTACATCCTATATTATATTTTCCTACTGGTTGGAATTCATTAGGAATAGTTATTTGCATCCAAATATCAGGTTGAGTCTGTTGCCAATTTTGTGGAGCTGTATGTGCTAATAAAAACTTCCATTCTGGATGATCATTACAAAACCCCCAAGACGTAGACCCCCATCTTTGAGGAAGTAGTTGCACTTCATATTTTTTTAACTCTATAATGGCTTTAACTATATCTCTACTTCTAGCCCCATACCCACTATAGGTATCGTAAGGACAACTTATAACAAATCTTGGTTTACTCATTTTAATATATAACTTTATGTTTTAAAAATCTTCCTTTATATTTAGTAGCATTTACTATTTCATATTTTTCTCTAGGTTTCCAAGTACTAAATAATTTTTCTATAGAATTAATAATAGTTTTTGCTTGTACTTCTGCTGTAAATCCTGCTTCATCAGACATAGCCCATTCTCTACCTTTTAAACCTCTACGTTTTAACTCTTTTCTACCTAAATTATAACATTCCATAATTCTATCAGATGCATCCTCCCATGTACATCTATCATCATAAATGTAAGGAGTTGGAGGTGATCCCTGAACCGATCTAGAAGTAGGATAAACAGGAAAAGCCCATTCACCATGTTCCTTATATGTACCCCTATGATTAGAAGGTACATTAGCACAAGGTGTAAACCATTTACCCTTATTATCTACAAATCTCATTTGATCCTGCATTCCACCAGTAACATTAGCTATAATAGGAGTACCTGCAAACATAGCTTCAGTAATAGTTAGTCCCCAACCTTCATTAGAAGTTAAAAGTATTTGAACATCAGCTACATTATATAAAAAATTTAAATGTTCTTGAGGTAATTTATTAGTTGAAAACTGAACATTATGTTCATATTCTTCATCAAATAAATATTCTTTTACTTTAGGCAAATCCGTCCCTGCATCAGTAACATGTTCTGTATGTAAAATAAAATAACAATTTTTAGCTTTTTCTTTAGGTAAAGAATCTAAGAAATGTCTAAAAGCTAACATTGCATCAGGAATCTGTTTTCTTCTAATATTTCTAGAGTTAAAAAATAAAACAAATTCTGCTTTTCTGCCCCCAAATAAATTATTTTTCCATTTAATGTAATCATTATACTGTGGGGTTTCTTTAGTAATAGGAAAATACATTTTAGGATTTATACCATGAGGTACGTATTGGAATATTTTATTTTTTCCAGCTTCCTCAAGTACTAATTTATTTATATTTACCGTTTGTTTAGATATACCCATCAATAAATCACATGCTTCGTAGTATGGTCTATTATACATTGGAGCTGGGTAGTCATCCCAAATATTTAAATATATAATGGGTATTCTTTTTCTTAATTCCTGTTCCATGTTAAATAACCATGCAAAATACCTTGGGTCAGTAATTAAAAATAAAGCATCTGGTTTTTCTAATTGTAGTAACTGACGTAATGATTCTGGTGTACCATAACCATTAACTGGATATATGGTAACAGATGAATCAGATAACCCAGTTTGTTTATCAGTATCCTGAGATAGATCTAATCTTTTTCCAGATTCTGGATGGTTAATAGCTCCAGCCATTTGTACCCAATTAAAATGTTGAGCTGTTTTTATTACTATCTCTCTTGCTACAGTTGCAACTCCAGAATGTACCCTAATATCATCACATATTAGAAGTATTTTCTTCCTTTTATTTTTTGGAAGATACTTAAAATCCTTATTCATTTACTTTTTGATTTATAATTCGAGATTGGTTTGATTGGTAATTGCCTTTCTAAAATCCTCATCTGTAAGATACAGATAAATAGATCTATCAGCAAGTTTTTGAAATGAAAACTTTCGTTTTACACATTCAATCTTAAAATTCTCAAATAAATCGCTTTTTATTTTAACACTGGTAAGTGTCATATCTTTCTTTGCGTTCATAATCTTTATTTAAATTAAAACATTTATTATACATATATAAGTATTAACTAAAATTAATACTTTATTCACAATATCCACAAGTACATGGATAACTTTGTTCTTTTATTTTACCCTCAGAATTAAATACTTGTGACATAAAATCACTTATATACTTTTTTGCTCTACCCAATTTTATTTTACCACTAGGAGGGCTAAATTCCTGTATTCTGGTTTGTACCCAGTCACAATTCTCATATAATTTTCTTTTGACAATAAAAAACTTGATATCTATTTTATCTAATGGGATATCATATAATTCTGAAAAATATTGTTTGTACAAAATCAATTGAAATTGTTTATCCTCATTTTTTTTCATTTTATCATGCCAACCTCTAGTACTAGTTTTAATGTCAATAATAGTAAAAGTATCACTATGTTCATGATATAAAACTACATCCAACATTCCCTTAAATAAAATATTATTTAACATTTTATTAGGAGTACTTATAACAGGTAATTCTATACCTACCAAGTAAGTTCCTCTTTTTGAAAAATACCCACTTACTTTTTTCTTAAAAAATTTAAGAATTTCTACACCATCCTCAAAAAATTCTCTCATCTCCTCAGCACTAGAAAAATGTGAATTATTATTTTGTTTATATTGTTTTTTATAAGCATCTATAAATTTTTCCTGGAATAATGATTCTAGGTCTAATTCATTAGCTTTTACTTTACTTTTATTATAAAAAATAGATAAATAATCCTGTACTACTTCATGTATTGCTATCCCAAAAACTAAATATATAGAAACATCTCTTTGATTTATCTTATCTTTATAGTGTAGTTTCCACTTATGTGGGCACTGTTTAAACATAGATATTTGAGAATATGATATATTTTTTTGATATGAATAATCAATCTCGTGAGGAGGATTTTTTTGAATCTCCTTAACTATTTTAGGTAATTTTTTAGCCAAAATTTACTTTTTCCATTTATTACGCCCTACTAATAAGCCAATAATACCATAATTAGCTATATCAATAAACGTATCCTCCATTCCCTCTCCTTTAACATAATTTTTACCGTTAATAAGAAGATTTTTTAATCTTGAAATTTTATCTGTAAGTCTAATAGCCAAACCCGTAAGTGAAAATTTTTTATCTTCTGCGTTTGTTAAATCTCCCCCTAAGGCAATATTATTTAAACCATAATCCATATGTTTCCGAGCAAACATTTCATACATTTCTTCGGAGATTTTCTTATACTCTTCAGATAATTCAGGATATTCATTCTCAAAAATTTCCACAGCTTTACTTACTGTTACTCCTTTTTTTTCTTTTTCAACTAATTGATCGAATTCTTCCTCACTAATTAATTCAGCTTCTTCTTTTAACTCGTAGTATTTTTTTACACTATCACCCATTAACTTGCTCTTTAGTATTAAAATATTTTTCTAGTACTTCTAATCTTTCATCAGCAGATGCTAATAAACGTAAAGCTTCATTACAATTATCCCAATAATCCTTAGTTGAATGATCTCCAATCCCTGCTGGGTGGTTTGTTAACAATTCTATACTAGCTAAAGCCTTATTTTTATCTGCTTCAGCTTCCGATTTTAAAAATTTATACACTTGTAAATTCATAATTTAATTAATTTAGTTATTTCTTTTTTTTCTAAACCCATACTAGATAATATACGATCTATTTCTGTAGTTTCCAATATATTTATATATTCTTTGGCCTCTTTTACTGAACATTTATAATAATTTTTAATATATTCTACTAATTCCTGATTTGGTTGTTTAACTTTTGATTTAATATACTTATTCCATTTATTATTTTTTGGAATAAATTCTTTATATATTTTATATATGGCTTTTTTTTCTTGAGGTGGATATTCTTGAATATAATTAACTATTTCAAGAAATTCCCTATTCATAGATAAAAATCTATGAACCATATAACTATTAAAAACATCCCAATCTTTATCAGTAAATTTTTCAACAGGTGTTTTATAATAATTTATATGTTTTAGCCAATCAAATATATTAGCACAATTCATCCTTTAATTCCTCTCTTAAATCCTTAGGTACTGAGTCGGTTAATATTTTTTTAGTTTCAGGATCATAAAATACTGGGATTGGTAATAAAGCATCTTCATCAGTTCCTGTTACAAAACGAGATACTTTACGTAAAATTACTCCTTGGGCAAATATTGATCCACCATTAAAATTTTTTACTTCCGTAGTAGTTTTTAAATCTATTTGTGGTTGTTGTGGTTGTTGTTGCATAATTATTTATTATTTAAAATATTTGAAATTAAACTCATTGCATTTATTTCCTTATCAATTCGGAAATTTGCTTTATATTGATGATCATTAACTAAAATAGCTATTGTACCTTCTTTTCCTGGTGAATATTCTGATGAACGTTCATATAGTGCTCTAAATAATTCATCAAAATCATCTACATTAGCATCTGCTATAATTTGACGAATATCATTAAATTTAGATTTATTGGCTAAAGCAGTAATAACTTTATCTATGTAATTAGATGATACTAATAT